>Ga0116229_10003154_pt1 | contig 27090 bp, 9 predicted proteins | sample S1TSphgellanicum_3_FD_87313 | JGI IMG/M metagenome (GOLD analysis project Ga0116229, IMG submission 87313) | Host-associated microbial communities from peat moss isolated from Minnesota, USA - S1T2_Fc - Sphagnum magellanicum MG | ecosystem: Host-associated > Plants > Peat moss > Unclassified... | reverse complement strand
TTTTTTTCTTTTCCTTCTTTTTTTTTTTTTTTTAAACCCTATGGTTTTGTTTTTTCCTTCCCCACCCCCCCCAAATTAGTATTTTAATTTTTCCTTTAAAAAAAAAAAAAAAAAAAAACTGTATTAGTTTGATTTTTCCTTGCATTGCCTTAAAGAAAATTAAAAATTAAAAACTGTAGTAGTTTGATTTTGCCTTGCATTCCCTTTAAATAAAATTAAAAATTAAAAAACCATATTAGTTTGATTTTGCTTTGCATTCCTTTAAAGAAAAAAAAGAAAGAAAAAAACCATAGTAGTTTGATTTTGCCTTGCATTCCCTTAAAGAAAACAAAAAAATTAAAAAACTGTAGTAGTTTGATTTTGCTTTGCATTCCCTTAAAGAAAATTAAAAATTAAAAAACTGTAGTAGTTTGATTTTGCTTTGCATTCCCTTAAAGAAAATAAAAAAATAAAAAACCATAGTAGTTTGGTTTTGCATTGCCTTTGTATTTATGTATCTATGGAGGTGTTACGGTTGTAAACTCCCTATGCCAAAGGGCCTAGCCCTAATGGTATAGGCCCGACATGACCTAGCACTTGCATTGGTACCTTCAACCTCTTGAATTTGAAGTATTTAATTGGCTATATTTAACTTGTAGAATTGTTAGATGTGACCTCAAAGAAGTTGATTTGGTCTTTATGAATAGATAGATTTTCTTGAACCCTTCCTTGTGTTAAAACTTCTTTAGGTCACGCCACACCTAGTGGTTGGGCCTTCCCTCTAACACGACCTTAACATTAGGTTTAAGGCCATGTAGTTTGAATGTTGACGATCACCATCATGAAACATACCTAGTTGTTTTCGTTTTTTTGGGGTTGTTGTTAACATTTTGCATTTTGTGTTTTGTTGCCATAGCACAACAATGTGAAGTTTGATGACCTTGACTTTCCAATGTTTTAGTTTGTGGTAGAGAAAGTGATAGCACTACTTTGACGTGAGAATGTGAAGCCTAGATTTGGATTTTTTGACATCTTCAATACTCTTAAGGTAAAGTTATCTTGTGTTTGTGCAATTATGTTTGTGCATCTCTATTTTGCATCCTTGGTGTTGTCACAACACATGATTCAAATAAAATCCTTTCTTTTTTTGCTTATAAATTAAATAATGGCTTCCTGTGTTGCATAACCATCAAAAGTCTCTTGATATTGCACATTGTTTGTTTCTACAATACAATAATAATTTTGCACCAACTTTATATATATATATATATATATATTGGCCTTGATATGTTGTTTGTTGCAATTTACAAGTGTAGGGGGAGAAGGTGACACATTTGTTCATTATAAAGCAACAACATATCAGTTGTGAAGAGACTTGAAAACAAGGCATGTCACTAGAAAAAACCTTACCTTCTATTTCCTTCACAAGGTCTACAATTTGTAGGATTTCTTTCAGTTCATTGTAAATTGATTAAAAAATAATTTAGTTAAAACTATAGATATGAAGTTTTGTTTTGCTCCTTGTGTATTCTATTGCTTTTGAAAGGAAAAATTTCCCCTTTCTATGTAGCTTTTGAAGCATTATTTTAAAATTGTTATAGGTTTATTTGTGTGCATTTGAGAGAACTAGATTACCATGATTAGTCACTACTATTGAACAATTTTGCCCTATGATCAAAGTCTTGTATGAGACATCAAAGTCCACTAGTGATTCAAGCATGCTAGTTGAAGAGTTGGGCATAAATTTATAGCAAGGTTTTCAAAAATTGTGAATGTCCACCATGTTACATGATTACATGATGTCTTGTACCTTGTTAATGATTGGTGAAAAGCTCAAGCATTAGGCTCAAGCCTTGTTCAACAACTTGGTTTAACCATTTCTTGTTATAGGTGAAAGTAGGTGGATCCAACACGTTCAAATGTCAAAAAAAACATTTTAAAACACATGTAACTAGGTGAAACCTTTGATTTCAAAACATGATACCAAGTAGTTTGTCAAGAAGAAGGATGGCGCCTTGCAAATGTGTGTTTATTATTGTGGCTTGAACCTATTTACCATTAAGAATTGATATTCTTTACCTTTGAACTAAGGATTACTAAATCTATTGAATCACATAAAAATGTACACCATGATTGATATACATGGAACATACAATTTGGTGCATATTCAAATGAAAGACAACATTCCAAGCATGTTATTGCCATTTCAAATATGTCATGATGTCCATTGAACTTATAAATGCACCATTGTCTTTCAACACCTAGTGAACAATTATTTTCATGAATATTTGGATGATTTGTTCCATCAATAACATTCTCATTTCCTCCAAGAACATGGAGGACCATGAGCAACATGTATGTCTTGTTTTGGACAAGCTCAAGGAAGTCAAGCTTTACACCAAATATGAGTTTAGTGAATTTCATGAAACCATTCAAAGTGGAATTCTTAGGTTACATCATCTTTGGAGATGGCATTTGCATGAACTTTTGTTCATGATGTTCAATGTTTCATTGTGCATTAATCCACAATAGTGGCCCCCCTTATTCGTTTAATTAAAAATGATTAGCCTTTTGCATGAATTGAAATTAAAACACAATGCCAAAACATGGCATTTAGGATTTCATAAACAACTAAATTTGTAGTCATTTATGCCATTTATGATTACACATGATTGCATGATTATGTAATCCAAACACACACATTGTATTTATCATTAATCATATATATGTCGTTAATTGCAACTACCATTTGTGATTATGTCCTGCATGACTATAATCATTCTTACCATAGTCGTGGAAGACACCTCCAATGGGCTATTTTTATTTTCAAACTATAAATCAATAGATTTTTAAAATTTAAATCCTTGTTGCCACATGGTTGGCCTAAGCAACCTAGACCTAAATGTTAATAACATGTTACCATATGGCAATTTTGGCGTCATAAATATTCTTTTGTTTAATTATGTCTTATTACATGGCAACCTATTATGAAATTTTTGTTATCCAATTATGAACTACCCATGGCAACCTAATGTTACAATTTGATTTTTTTGGCCCAATTGTGTGATACCATGTGGCAAATAAGACCTAGTCAAACAAGGCTAGGTGATCTAGCCTAGAAAGCTTAACCTAGGCAACACACTTAAAATATGAGCTTAAGTAGGCTACCTAGGTAGGGAACATAGGTAAATTAAGTTTACATTGTAAGTTTGATGACTTGAACCCCTCACTTCTATTTTGAAAGTTCAAGTTTTTAACCATTTTAACACAATTTTTTTTTATGTGACAAAATTATCCATCGCACAAATATAAAAAATATATTAATGCAACCTAAGTAGAAAAGTTTATACACTAGGCAAACCTAGGCTATTCAATGCCTATTTAAATTAACCTAGGTATACATAGGCTAACCTAGGTTATGTAGGATAACCTTGGACCATGACTTAGGCTATCATAAGCTTAATCTAAAATAACCTATAATAGCCTAGGTTGACCAAAGCTAGCCTAAATTAGTTTAGGATGACTAAGGTTAAATTAGGTTGAGTTAACTTAACTTAACCGTAGGCTAACCCTAGGTTAACTTAAACTAACTTAGGCCTCCTTAAGCTATCATAAACTAACCTAGGCTAAACTAGGTTGACTTAAATTAAACTTATGTTAACTAAGGCTAAACATAGGTTAACCTAAGTTAAATTTAAATTAGCCTTGGTTAAATTTTATTTAAATGTAAATTAACCTAGGCTAACTCTAGGTCAACCTCAGGTTAACAAAAGCTATTTTAGATTATTGATGGCTAAAACTTAAAATTAGACTAACCTAAGTTAAATTAACTTCGGTTGAGCTTATACTTTAAATCTAGGTTAAACAAAAATTTGGCTAAACCTTGGCTCAACCAAAATATGGTTAAACCTTTGTTAAATTTTAATTAAACAAAAATTTGGTTAAACTTTGGTTAAATTAAAATTTGGTTAAAATTTTGTTAAACTTGGGTTAACCCTTGGTTAAACAAAAACTTAGTAAACTTTGGGTAAACTTTGGCTAAATTAAAACTTGGCTAAACTTCAATCAAAATTGGTTAAACCTTGGCTAACCTTTGGTTGAACTGAATTTTAAATAAAATTTGGGTAAACCTTGGTTAAACTTAAAATAACTTAAGTTAACTTAAGCATAAAAGGTCACCTAGGTAGGATAACTTAGGCACACATAGGGACATATAGGCCAACTTAGGTTAACCTTGGTTAATTAATGCTACTTAGGTTTAATTTTCCCATGACAGCTTATTAAATTAGTCTATTTAGGATAATCTAAATTGCTTAGATTATGACACGTGTCACATTTCTGAAAATAATTATAACTCTTGTAGTCATAATTGTAATGATATATTCATTTGTTTAACTATAGTCATATAAATGGTTGCAATTCACATCCACATTCAATTACATGATTAAGTTTGGACTTTAGTCTCAAATTGTCATAATCATAAAAACCGTGTTTTGGTGTTGTGAAATTGCCTTCCAATTTTTGAAGGTTTCTTTCACAATTGCCCCATTTTTTGATTCATGTAAACCTTTCTAGAGCATTTATCTTAGAGACAATTATTTCTAACTTTGCATTAGGCATTGTGTTATCACAACTTGGAGAAGATGACCTTTTCTATCATATCAATTTTCATTTTTGTAAGTTATCTTTTACTAAATGGCATTGAGCAAAAGCACCTCTCACATTTTCATAGGCACATGGTTTGTTGATATCGCCTTCCCATCAATTTTTCCACTACTTACCCCACAATGATTATTGTTGCAACTTTAAAAAAAAAATTAGGTCAATGAAATAAAGCTTTGTGTTGTTGTGAACCCACAAAATAAAATGATTTCTTCCATTAATGCCCTAAACAACAAGTTTAATGACAAGATGCACATAAGTCTTGGACTAATCATTTACCTAATTTGCAAGGCATTTTCCCCTAACCGGATGTAGCACTTGGGTCCATTATCAATTGGGGCACCAAAAAGGAATGTTCAATTTTTAAAGGACTCAAAATGAGAACTTTAGATTTTTCTTTTATTTGCATCATTATAATTACATCACCACAATTATTTAAGCATTTTATCTATTTACATCAATTAAAATGATGTCATATTAAATGAATAGAAGTATTTAAAAATAGATTGGAGACTTTATAAATGTCCTTTTGAGTCCTTTAAACTAATAGTATCAAGTGTCCAAATTGCACTTCATTTTTTTAAAAATCAAAATGAATTCATTAAATAATGAATTGGATGTCAATTTATTTATTGAATAAATAATGCTTACATCTATGTTTGGCAATTTTCATTCAATGCATTTGATTACATAATAAAACATATGAAAATTTTGAAGGCAACATAATTCAATAGTTGGGGTTACAAAAATAAAGACTATTTTTTTGGCCATTTGGTTTTTCTTTTTCTTCTTTTTTTGTTACTCACTAGGCTTAAAAATTGTAACTCAAAATGTAGGTCCCATGTGCATAAAATAACCATGCCAAAAAAATAAAAATAAAAAAACCAAAATTTCCATGCAAATTTATTCAAACATGATTTACATTTTTGGGTTTGAGCCAAAGTTTATATGCAGATTGATGTACACATGTGAAAAATCATCAACACCACATGAATTATCTTATTTTGGAATATTCAAATTTTATCATTTAAATTTTTCTTGTGTAAAATCTATTTACTATGAAAATTCATTTAATATGATGAATCTTGGATGATTGGTTTTATATTTTAATAATTTTCAAAATATTTTTTGGCCTACATCTTTTTAAAAAACCTTTTTGAATTTAATATTATGATCTTGGTGGTCACCAGGTGTTAATTCGATTTAATTCCCATTTTTAAAGATGATATGTATTCAAATTAGCCTTCATATTTTCTATTTTATTTTTGTAGCTCTATTAATAATTAATTTATGTTTTTTCTTAGCAATTTGGTGACCACCAAACAATTAATCTAATATCTTCTATAGATTGTTCACACTCTTCTAAATTAGTTTGATTTTGTAATTATCCTATTGACCACTAGGTTCAATTTACAATTTTAATACCTTTTAAAATTGTCCAAAATATTTGTTATTATTTTTGGACTTTTTAAAAGTCAAGAATTAAATAAATACATGTTATAAACCCTAGACATCACACCAAAGGTGTGTGTCTCATAACTTATAACTTTTGATGCATATCACACAACTTGTTTGCCTTAAACCCTATCCTTGTCAGTATAAAGATAAGATATATGAATTAATATTGTCTTACACTTTTTGTGTGACAAAAATATGAGGCAACTTCCTTGATATTTAATGTTCTTATGAGATTCTAAAAGCAACTTGAATTTGATATATACAAACGAATTATTTGATTTGGGCAATTTTGAAGGAAAGAATATGTAATGCACCATAGGCAATTATTATAGGGCTTCATAACCTTGATCTCAAGCACATAAAAAACTAAAGCTAGATTGACCTCCTTGCTTGCATGAAAACAAACCTAAAAATTTATTGTTTTACAAATCAAACAAGATTGAGAGTCTTTACATTGCTTAATCAAATTATAAGAATTAAAGTAGAAAACTAACAAGGGAATGGTGGGTCAAACCTCTTGAGATGCCACCACCCTTAGTTCTTTGTCACATCTTGGGGGCTCCAAACAACTAGATACATTGCTAGATGTTTGTGCCATTTTGTTGACACACTTTCCACTTGTGGCATTTCTTATGAATTTTCATTTGTCATTGTGGGTTGAAGACTTTGGAATTTGCACACATTTCACACATTAATAAACATAATTCATAAACACCAATACTTAAACATTATCACATTAAATCAAAAGAAATAATATGGCATTGTTGTTTTTGTAGTTCAAGAAAAGTTCATTCACAATATCCCAATCTTTCACAAACCTTTTAAATTTATTCCTTAAACAATGTTTAGGAATGAAAATTTCAAATTTAGTGTCACAATTACACAAAAACAATTCTCAATGCTAACCATGTTTGATTTCCTCCTAATAGTTTCGGGACCTTTTGACAATTTGATGTAACCCTCATTACCAACCACAAAACATATTATAAACAAAGTGATTATTTATTTATTTTCAAATTTGGGTTGTGATGTGCCTTTTAAGTTTGGTTTGCATTTGATTTGCTTATTATAAACCATTTTGGATCCAATTTGTACTATTGGATTTTTTTGGGGTGTGTGCATTAACAAGTTCTACTTGATAAAGAAAAAAAGAGAAAAATTTGAGAAAGTTTTGACCTTCACAAGTTCCATAACTCATAATTTAACATGTAACATGGTTTGTTTCAAAACATATAAGGATTGGATTAAAAAAAGAACAAGTTGGGTTTGCCATTACCCAAACTTACACCTTACCATATGTAAACGGCAAGTCAAAACAACCACCAAATTGGTACATTTGATAAAGATTCAAAATCCATGCAACCCCTCAAACCATAAAGTTTACCATAACAACTAATTACTTGTTGGATTCAAGATACTCAATGTTACTTCGATGGTCATGGTAGCATGATGCCAAAGTATTCCACAATCCAAAGTTTGCCACCGCTAAAAGGAACACAACTAGTCACTATTGAAGGCAATGGTATTGTTGGACACATGCATCACTATTGTTGCCACATGCTTCAGTCATAACACTAAATGCCACATGATTTTGTGGTGCTATGACTTTCTGGGTGGTATAACAACCATAGAGGAAGATATAATGTCTGTGAATGAATTGAATTGAATTGGGATTGTCATGTTATCGCATGCAAAGGAAGGCCCGAAATCATGCATTGAAGCAAGTGAAACTACGGTAGATGAAAGGGTACCAAACCCTCTTGCAATGGACATTGCAAGAGTAATTAATCGTATTGCAAAGCCAACATGAGCCATCTCTACATCATAAGCCATCAAAGCTTTGAAACTTTGAGGTGATGCAAAAGAGAAGCTAATTAGGGTAGAAGATTGGCCGGGAGTTTAACTAAATAATTCTAAAAGAATCCAAAATTGTTAGAGGGCCACCCAAAGACAAATGAGAAAACATAGCCAACCTAGCTAGGATGTTGGAAAGTTATGGGGGGCGTCAGAATGCAATGCAAGTAAAAGACACAAGAGATAGATCTATTGTAGGTTCATGTGAAAACACTCAAGGAGGAAAATGAACTTGTCATAGGGATACAAAACACTTTACACAAAGAAAAATTCGGCATTACTTCAGAAGATGAAGACACTCGAATTTCTGAAAGTTCAAAGGTTTATGCAATGTTCTTACAGATCCTGATTTTGTGCTACCAAATATGAGAAAGCTTTCCATTTTGGCGAGGAAGCTGGAGGCAGCAGTTTCTGCATCAACAGCATCTAATGGTGTAGTAACCCAAGATTGTTCTCAGCACAAAACTCACACCACCTTCACAGCAAACACCTCATGTATTGGGTGCTCAGTCAATACAACCCTGGCAGCTGCAAACTTTCTCACAAAGACTAGGTACTACAAAGAAAAGAATTGGCTTCCAGACAAGAGTGGGTGGTTGACTACATGCACTGTGAGCAACCAAAGCAAGGCAAAGCTGTGAAAATACATGTAACAACAATGTGAGACTATACAGCTTTTGGGTTCCTAAATGGTGCTGGAAGAATAGAGTGGAACTCTTGGATTCCAGCCAATTTTCATGAGATTCACACAAGAAGACCAGTAAACATAGTAAACAGAGTAAACAGACAACAAAGAAAAGATTCCTGCCATGATCCTAGCATGTTGAGATGAAAGGAGAACACAGCGGTGCACTTACAGTGGAAATGCCAGTGCCCATCACAATATCTGATCTGATGGGGATGTCAGCATCATACAAGCCCAAAAAAGGTCAAGTCTTTTGATATCCTGCATCAGATAAAATTCGTCATAAGCTAGCCATTAATTCAGAAAGGCTATTTCCTCAAGACTAGAGAAAGAACCATCATTGTTGTACAGTGATTGTAAATGAACTCCAGCATGACAGGATACAGACAATTCAGCATTGTGGTGAAAACAAAAATAAAAACCCATACCATCACATGTTTTGAAAGTTTTGCTGCAGGCCACTCTAGAGATCTGTTCAAGCTGTATTCACATTTTGCTGAATCTAGATGTACAATTGAGATTGAAGACCTCATAGGTATGGATTTATTTACAAGAAAAATTGATGATCTACAAAGCCAAATATTGAAAGAAAATAGAAGATACCAACCTGAATAGACAATTCCAAACAATTCCAGCAGCCCCCACAGCTATTTTCACCAAGTCAAACACAATAATTCAGTAACTCCTACATCCACCTGCAACCAGCAGAACTGCACTCAAAGCTCCAGTATGTTAATAAGCAGACAACAAGACAGAACTGCAAAAATGCATAAAAACTGCAGATGAAGGTCATCAAGCTTCAAACTTGATATCCTGCAAGTGTAAAAGTTGAAGATGGAGGAGTTAGGAGAAAGGAAATCTGAGAGATATGCTGTGAGAGTGGAGAAACTGACCTAGTAGACACTGACCTAGTTCGTTGCTCTAATCTATTGTACCCTAGAGGATCCCAAACATGAATGCCTAACAGCAGTATCCATGTTACTTCTTGCACACCGCAAGGGAAACCCAAAAAAATAAAAGTGAGTTTCCAACTTGTGATTAAAGAAAATCTGACTCTGATTCCGCATGCATGACCCAAAAGTTAAGGTCAGTGTGCACACTCACATAACTGCAAATTGGAGAAAATCTTAAGTTTCTTCAAAAAGGTTCCCAGAATTTAGGATTTTGAGAATTTAGGATTCTGGAAGCAAAGAGTTTTATATAGTACAAGCTTTCCTGAGACCTTGTTCCATCAGCTAAAAGAGACCAGCAGTTGTCCACACATTCACCTATAGAACTATGCCTGACCAATAAACATAACTGCAATTGGAGAAAATCTTAAGTTTCTTCAAAAAGGTTCCCAGAATTTAGGATTCTGGAAGCAAAGAGTTTTATATAGTACAAGCTTTCCTGAGACCTTGTTCCATAAAAGAGACCAGCAGTTGTCCACACATTCACCTATAGAACTATGCCCAACCAATAAAGTAGAAACAAGCAAGCAATTATCTGCAGCCCAAAGTTTTACACAGGCTTCGCCTCTACCCTAAACCATATACTCAAACCATTATTGCAAGGCTCCAAGCAGTTCATCAGCCAGTTCCTCAATCCTGTCTGCTTCCATGGTGTCATTTCCATAGAATGTTTGGGCATTGGATACCATTAACTTTACATCATGTTCAAAGGCTTGAACACTGTGATAGTAATCCCTCTCCACACGAGCACTTATTGTATCAAATGACAAAGGCAACGCAATCCTGCACAACAAAGGAATTTGAAACACTTAGCTTCCTAAACCCTAAACCCTTTCTGAAGGCAGAAATCTTCTAAGTAGTCATAACTGGGGTAACTTTAGTCTCTCAACCCCCTCCCTCAAAAAGAGTCAGAAGACACTGAGTTCCAACCCATGTGGAGAATGGGTTCACCACCCAATGATGGTCTTATTATGCAGGGTGCCTACTAAGCATGGATTTGCACCTGCAAGAACTTGCAAGGGGCGCCTTGTGCATATACACTATATGAATTCTTACCATGAAAGGAACAACCCCTAGTACACATATAGCAATATAAACATCAGATGTAAGAACACATTTGATGACAGTTTGCAATTCTGGTACCTGTTTATATACTCAATATTATACATGTCCTCCTGCAGTTTTTCCAATCCAAACTCATTCTGCAAGGAACCACAATTGTTACTTGAGCCAGCCAGCCAACCCCCTTTACACAATGCTATTGGGTTTCAGCAATCAAGTGAAGGAACAAGAAGTTGTGCAACAATTTCAACACAAATCCGTGTAAAAGATACCACAAAAGTGGAGACCAGAATTGAAAACCTTCTGTACAGCATTGTATTGAAGCTTGTCAAATATAGTTTTCAGTGACTCCTTCTGTGGCTCATCAATGCTGGGTGACTGCCAGTCCTCAAGGTTGTAGTTCTTCTCAAATAGCTCCCAAGGGCTATGAGCAGTTGGCTCTGCTGATGACCCTTTATACATGACATGGTACATTTCCCACGGGCTCTCTGGAAACTCGGGTGACTTGGGCTTCAGAAGTTTGATTCGACCCTCCCACCAGCTTCCAGCTTTCCCATTTTCTTCACATGCCCACCACACTTGGCAGTGATCCCGAGCCCTCCATCCTTTGTTCATGGAGGTATCATATCGGGTCCTTTCGACAAGAAAATCTGGGTGATCGGTGAGTTCCAGCAAAGTGAGATTGAAGCTTTTGCCATAAACTTCAGAACTCACGTCGGTGAACTGAAGCTCAAGTTTGCAGCTTGTCTTTTGTGATGGCTTTTCAATCACATAGTCCAAGCTAATAATGCGACAAAATTCAACAGCACCAACTGGCTTCTTTAGGATTCTCCAGGGGCCCTTCTCATCCAACTTTGCCTTTTGAAGAAACTCCTGATGTCCCTGTTGAAAATTCATTGGAAAGGTAGCTTAGGTGAGAAAATTTCCTACTGAATTTAATTCCCAGAATGTCCTAGAATGCAGAAATCTTGACTAAGTATCCCTGCACTGAATTACTTGAGATCCTAAATCGTTAGCCATGCACTATAACCTAAACCATATAACCTACTGTCATGGCCATACCACAAATAGCTGGTGTCAACCCTGACAAATAGGACATTCTCACCTGCCGTAGATACACAACCTCATCACCGAATTGGGGGATGAATCTGGTACCCAGTTCCACCTCCTCTGTCAAAAGCCATGCCACAGTATCCAATGTACGAGATCTGGTGGCAAATTTTCGGCTCCGCCGGCCCCCTCGCTGTCCCCAAGTTCCAAAATCACCTTGTCTGGCCATTCCTTTCTCTCTCTGAGAAACATTCTGCCTCTGATGGCCTGTCAAGTGCCATGCTTTCTCATTGCCATAATAATCAAGACGATGATCACACTCAAAGCTACTTTCCTTTCCTTCCTCTTTTGGAGCCACTTGGGAGGACCTTGGCTCAGTCCAGGAGGGTCGCTCAATATCACTACCACTTAGAGTGGCATCCGTATTGTTAGCAGGCTGACGGGGGCGTAAGCATCTAGCACTAGTAGAACCATTCTGCCATGATTTACTCCCATCCTTGATCAGAATCTCCTTCTCTTCCCCCCACATTGATGATGCCCCTGGTGTACTCTCTGCTCCTGAAATGGCCTGAGTTGGTTGCTCATGATTCCCCCTTGAGCGTGTCTCACAGTGGTTTTCATCAAGGGCAGATGGCATGCGTCGGACCCTTCTTGTTCTTGATGAGGTTTCAAGGTTATTTAATTGCTGTCGCCTCTCACTAGTTGAGGCTTGTCCAGTATAAGACCCAAGCTTCCCTAGAGCCTGATGATGTCTCTGTGTATGGTGCCACCCTCGACTAACTTCTGCACTCTCGTCAGCAGTATCTTGCTCTCCTGAGTCACTCCAGTCCTGAATACTTGGACATGTGTCATCACAAAGATCACTGTGGCTGGTTCCCTTATCACCTTCCTCCTAATTTGCAAGGATAGGCACACAACCCATGAGCAGTAGTCATAAATCATCTTTTGTAAAACACAAACAAGAAATACCCACAAGATGATAATGTCACATGTCCGATTCAGTAACAAAAAAAGACAGTCACAGACAAATACAAAACCGACATATGAAGAGAAACAAAGCTCCTACCCTAAACCCCATTCATGACGAACATGATGGACAGAAACAAGGGTAATCAGACAGATGTTCTATAAGTTCCAGCCAAGCCAAACCCAAAAAACACAACAATAATGAGTGTGGTTATATCCTAGTAAGTCACTCACGAAGAATCAGAGACCATCATCAACTTCATCACAAATGGCATGACTAAACCCTAACTCCCCATTGACTGACTTCATCACCTCTTGACAGTGGGTGACAAAACTTAGGGCAAAACAACTGTACAAAACTCTGCATCCTAAGTTTTTGTAAAATTTCCAGAAGTGACAGGAAGACTCAGTTGTTGTGTCTGAACAAAAGGATAGTGGTCTGAACAAAAGAGTAGTTGTAGGGTAAAAGGTCTGAATTCAAAGTTGAGTGTAGAGGAAGGAGCTTACTTGGTCATCACCATGATTCTGTTCATCTCCCATGGCTTCCCATTCTGCAATCAACCTTGTTGGCTGATGATGACGAATTCTGGATGAAGAAGGCTTGTCCACAATCACCCGACTTCTTGTGACATGTAATGTTGGTGCCCTCTCTTGCAGAGCCAGACATGACTCATGATGCTCTTCAACATCCACCTGCTCCTCATCACTGTTTGGCAGCACTGATCTCACTGAAAGCTCCTGCTCTGTATCAGAATCCTTGGCTTGCAAAAACTCCTCAGTAGATGCAGCAACATGAACTACTGATTCTTCTAGAATATTATTTCTGTCGTGGACATCCATGTCTTGAGAATTCTTGTTGGCTTGACACCCAGTATCTGCAGTTCCATCATCCGTGTATTCACTACTTGCCTTTTTAAAGTTCATGTCCTCAGTGTCCATGTTTTTGTTCTGTCCATCACGAAGGTGATCTTGTTCGTCCTTTCGTTGATGGCTTTGGGCTTCACCCTCTAGATTCTCACCAATACCAGCTTCTGCATCTGTAGCAGTTTGCAGAAGATCATCCTCTACATCACAAATCACAAATTTGGAATATTGTGGCCTGCCAAGGGTGCGTCTGTTCCCCATGCTCCATGTTGGTAGTTCTGCAAAATACGATGCTTCCAAGCCCTTATTTTCAACACATGTTTCACTCTTGCTTTTGCCATCTTCTGGGTGGTTTTGTGTTTCCATAAAATCCAGTCCCTTGTTGACTTGGTGACCTAGATTATTCTCATGTCTGTTTTCCTTCACCAAGACATCCCCATTGTCTGCACAAGGCTTCAGAGGGCTTGCAACCGCTGCTAGTGTACAAGTTCTTTTATGTTGCGCCCCATCAGAGTTGCACATGCTGTCAAGTTTTTGAACCATTGAACAAGTTTCATCACAATTTTGCACAGCTTGCAAGCTGTTACTCCCACTACCATGGTGCGTTCTTCTGTCATTAGGATATCCATTACTGAATTTTCCCACCTTCGCTTTTTTCCGTTCCTGCTTTAGATTCTCATCATGAGACATGTTCACATAAGCTGTTGGGAAGCCTTCATCAGAATCAGACAGTATTGCCTTTCCATTGTTAGTCCATGTCTCCCTTGGAAGAGCCAGTTTGTCTTTCTGAATTCCTGGGTCCATGGGTCTACTAGGGGGCTTCACAACCAGTTTCCGGACTATCCTTTGACTTGCAAGCTGAAGTGCCACAAGACTATTGGCCTCCTTGAGAGGCAAAGATCCCAATTCCGGAGGTACAGAAGTGGCTTCAGCAGTTTGTTCCTCAGGAACCTCTGCCTCCTCCAACCTAAACCCATCTGCAGCTGCCCGGGGTGGACCTCCATTCCGCAACTTCAGGACTAATCGCCGATGAGACCGAGGACGTCGACACTCTCCAGCATTCTCCACCATTTCACGTTTACTTATGGTGACCTCTTCTTCCTCTACAATCCTTTTCTCTCTACCCCATTCAAGCTCATGCTGCACGACTTCAGCAGGATTTGCGTCTTGTTCTGGAGGAGCTGGCTCGTCAGTAGTGACACAAATCCCCAATCTGTTTTCAGAATCCAACGCTTGAGGTCCAACTTCATGGGCTGCTGCTGGTGATGATGCAGCTACCACAGGGTTATTATTCTCAGCTTCCTCATTTGAATTCATTGAGGAAAAGAGATTTAAAGCATTACGTGCTGCTAGGCGCCTTGGCCGAGATGAGGATGCCTGGTGAGTAGTAATACAGGCTGTTGATGTCCCAGGTCTTGGTGCTCGTGATGGCCGGTGGCGCTGTCCTCTGTCGGAGCTTTCATTGTTGTCTTTAAGTGTCTGCCTCCGCACCCTCCTCCCTGAAGCAGTGTGAATATATTCCTGTAGCAAAAATACAACACACATTCTGTGTGAGTCAGATAGCTGCTGGGGTTGATTGAACCACAATAGTGGTGGAACTACTCTTGTGGATAAACCCTAAACCCTAAAACTTCCAGTACTGTTCGTTTGCATGAGGAACAGTTGAAACTGGGTGCAAGCCAAGAATTAGACCAGTTGAGAAATCTATTCAGGTGACAACTCTTGGGATTCCAGTCTGACAATTGAGACTGAGTTAGTGCTGCAAAACAATCAAGACCCTGCTGCCAAACAAGGGTTTATGGTTCAGACTGAGTTAGTGCTGCTGCCAAACAAGACCCACCTCTAATTTTCTCTTATTTCTGCAGGAGCGACGCAAATTGGTCTTGCCATCCTGCTCTTCCACACCCTCCTCGGCATCACTGCTACCCAACCCTTCATCATCAAGGCTATCCCCACTGTGACCTGCTTCTTCCTCATCACTTTGACTCTCCTCACTTGCACTATAATTGGACCCTGTATCCTCACTTAATCCTCCGCCAGCAACAACTTCCTGCTCCCAGTCCATGGCTTCACCTACTTCTGATGGTTGTTCAACCCATCGATTTCCCCCTACTCCAGTCAAAATCCCTTGCCGATCATGTCGCTCTGGAGGACGCAGCACTGCAATAGGCGGATCCACATGGCGGATATACACAGCATCATCTGTTGCACCTATGGCCAGGTGCACACTAGGTGGTGTCCAATTGATCCCTAGAGTGCCCAAACGCCGCTGTTGATATGTGCTCTGGTACGGCTCTGGGTAAGGTATCAAACCTGCGAACAAGGCTTGTGTGTTAATTGTCTAACTTTGCATGGAATTTATGTGCTCCCACCCATTACTAACTCCCATGTCTGATGATTTGCAAATTGATACTTAGACAACAGTTTTCTTTTTCCTCTCAAAAGTAAAGGGTTGAACCCAGGTAGATTGTGGTGGACTGAATCTCATACTAGCATCACACAGAAGGTCTTGAATGTTGCGCACATGTGGGGCCAGCTGTGTTTCCTGGAACACAAAGGCAGTTGTAACTTTTAGCCCTAAAAAAAAGAAATGAGACACATTTGGATCCACCGTGCATGAAATAGTAGAAACATGTTGCAAGTGCTCAACTACCATACTTCGTCAAACAACTGACATCCCCTAATAAGAGATGTTGGAATCAATATAGGGTGCTCCTTGATTATTACCACATCAAGCACGTTACCGAATGCATCCCGAACCAGTGGACGAAAATCTCCAAGAAAAAACTGCCAACAAAAGACAAAATAGACTTGTCACTGCAAAAGAAAATCCTTCCCTACTAGGTACTCAAGAAACACAAGAAAAATATAATCCAACAACAAATAAGTAACTTTAGAACTCAAGGCGCTTATACCTACCTGGTCATACTTGACATCCTTTTGTGACATTTCAGGCCCTGTCCCAAAGATGTAGATTTGGCCCACTTCATCCGACACCACCAATGATGAACCATCACTGTCCCAAAACACAGGAACTAACTTATAACTTGGGTTTAGGGTTTAGGATTTATAACCTAATTTTGTCACCTTAATGACAGAAAGACATGAATTTCAGCAAGAATTGGGCGAACCCCTAATTTGTATTTGTTGTCAATCTGGTATGTGACACCTAAGGGGTACTCAAGGAAACCAAGAGGTTAAAAAACCAAGAAGCATGAAGATCAAAGTTTGAGAGCAGTAAGAAAAGACTGAAATTTCCTGAAGAATGATGCTTACGGGGAGAAATGCCCATCAACCAGATTGTATTCTCCTGTCTCATAAACTTTGATTGGATGTCCCTCCCAAATCTACCCACAAAAACAATAATCCAGTTCTTTCACATCAAAACCCACAAAGCTAGGACAACATAATCTTATTCACTAATGGAAGCTAGCCAAACCCATATGCTCCAGCCACATTACTCAATTTACCAAAGGAAAACATCACCAATTTGGGTGAACAGAAGGTCATAGGAAAGTGGGGGAAAGCAGAGAGAGGGGTCTTTAAAGGGACTCACATCCCAGATAATGACACGGCCATCGTAGCCTGCACTCATCGCAATCCTTGGATTAAAAGGATGAACATCCAAAACATAAGTCTGCAATGGCAAGGAATGGTTTGCTGATGTTACAGGTATATCCCCATGAACAGCAGGAAACCAGTCAAAATTTCATGTCTGCATTGGAACCCATGAACAAAAAAACAGCAGTGGAGCTTAGGGTTTAGGGTTATAGTAGAACTAAGAAGAACCTGTTTGTCATGGCCTGTGAGAGAGTGCACCAAGCTGCCATCAACCGCATTCCACACACATATTCTATGATCTGCTCACCAACAGAAATTGTAGAAAGTCAAATTGTTTTGCTGTTTTCACTTTGAAGAAAAGTACCCCACTGATGTTGAGACTTCACTATTGGCAACTGATGTTCCTCAAGGGGTATTGGCAACTGGGCCACTCATCACTTTCTGAGGTAAAGAAAAGGAAAGATGGATTTTGTCCATTTGTGTCCCAAAAGAAAAGAAAAAGATATCTACCCATGATTGCTGCGAGGACAAAACGATTATCCAAGCTCCAAACAATCATGTTGACACCTCGGGGGGTGGGGAGAAGCCGCTGACGGGGCCCATTCCCTCGTGGTGCTGGTGGTGGCATGGGAGGTGGCGGAACTCGCAAGTGATATGCCTTCACCCACCTTCCCACTTTTCCCTGACAATACAAATCACCGAAAGCCACAACCTTAGCACCAAATGTATAGGCATGCCAGTTTCAGCCTTCAGAAACTGCATGTCTCTTTACACCTTCCCACAAAAAGGGATTGACAGCATGGAATCAAGAACACAAGTGTGAACAGAAAAGACTACATTTCAGCAATAATGACTCACATGATATTTGCGGGGACGAGGGGTCCAAATGATTGCACTGCCATCCCGTGAACATGTGACTATGCTGGCATGACCAAACCAGGAGTTCTTGAACTGTGAAGGGTAATCTTTCTTCACAACATCTGATACTAATGGCCTTGCTGGAGCTGCACACCCACTTTCAAATGCAGAAGTACCCAATCCCAGCAACTGATGAATTCTGGACATATTTCCACATTCTTCTGCTTCAAGGAAACTTAGAGGACTAATTCTCAAACAGTGAAACTAGAACACAAACAGCCTCACCTCCTACTACACTATACCATTATATAGCATTAGCAATATTTCCTTTTCCCACTGTTTTCTGCAGCACTGCAGTTTTGGTTAGTTCTGGTTATACACAGTGAGGGATAAGGAGCTGTGTGGAGCAGATCCAAACACACACCTGAACTGGACGTAGTTGACATCATGTTCATGACCTCTAAGAGTGTCCAATTCATGGTTGGGCCTTCCTGTTACATCATCATTCCACTTGCATGCATCCCACACCTGTGCCACCATGGGTTTAGGGTTTAGGTTTATCAACATTTGGGTACTCCTTTGGCATGATGAGGTAAGGAAGGAAATCTGACAACTGTAGTAAGTGAGCACAAAAAGACACAAAACTGAAGGAATATATCACAGATCAAAGACCAAAATCAATTGAGAAAATGATGAAAACAAACAACATACTGCAAACATGACACAAGAATAGTTGTGACTCTACATCTTTGGATTTCACCAGCAACACATGCTAGATGCCCTGTGAGATAAGAAGGCAAGGATAGTGATCAGAAGTCCCCCAATGCAGCAAGAATCCCAGATATATAACCAGAAGGAAGTTCAGATGCGGAAAACATCATACCCGTGCTATTTTATCTGAGCTCCCAGTGACAAAAATGCTGCCATCGGCATTGAAAGCACAGCAAATAACTTGGTTGATGATGGGGGGTGCAGGAGGTGGAGGGACACCAGGTCCTTTCACATCTTAACATGCAAAACCAAACCAAATGATACCCATTGATACCCAAACATCATACAGAATGGAACAGATTCTAGAACCAATGGAAGAAGGTCTTGTCAGATCACAGTAAGATCATCATACTTGTGGGTGGCTCCTTAGGGCTAGGCATGTAGACCCGAGACTTCCGTGATGAGTCGAGGGCATCCCATATGCGGCATGTACCATCATCTGATGTTCTGCAACAAAAATTATTTACCAAACCACCATAACATCTGGTACAAATCAGCACTGAAAAAATGCACTTGATAGGCATTAAAAAATGTATTGGCAAAAAAAAAAATCTTGTGGAAATATCGAGGAGTACACAGAACTAAAGAAAATCCTATATAACAAAATATTTCTTGTTTCACCACCAACTTGAGAAAGATCTGCAGAACAAGTCTTTGACCCACATTGAAAGAATACAAGATAATCAATGGATTTTTAAGAACCATATAGTTTGGAATAATCATGGACCTGAAGAGACTTACGACAGAAGGAGGTGCTCACAGCCCTGTCGTGGGCTGAAAGTGATAGCTGTAACAGAAGAAGTATGGCCCCTCAACACAGAGATTGGTACCCCATCTGGTAACCTCCACTGCACCACAGGACAACCACCTTACATTAAGTGCTTTCAAACCCAATACGCCACACACTTGATTGTTTGTCCTCCAATTGTCTCTACCCAAAACAGATTTCAGAAGTCAAAACCCTAAACACTAAACTTGGAAAGGAGAATTTTGCATTTGATGTCACAAGCTTTTTTACAGAACACACCTGATTGCAGCACTACAGCTCCTGTAACACTAATCTCTTTTGACCAAGGACCCTATGTCTTATGACATGAGGTAGTAACAGTTTGTACACCTAAATCACACCTCTCTCTAAAATGACAGGAGAATTTGCCTTACATCAAAGATGGAAATTTGAAACCTAGGTTTCAGGATGGACGCTCTCTGCCCAACAGTGACCTAATTTTAGGGTGTGAAAAAAATTTAGGATGCTTTTTGAGTGGTTTCCACATCTGCAGACAAATGCTATCAGCCTCAACATGTGCCCCATGTGCCCCACTCACAGGTTATCTCTTCTAGCCAAGTTTGCGAATTTTTTTTTCTTACAATACGAATTGAGCAGTCATTTGAGGCAGAAGCAACAAGTGTATTTCCACTGCTCACAGCCATGTCAGTAATATCTCCCTGGATGGCAGCAAAAGCAAAGAATAATCAGCAGCCTCTCCACCAACCAGGCAACACCAACCCATAAACTATAGACAACCTTGGGTGATACTTTGGTCTCTTGTGACACATCCTATAGCAGTAAGTTATAGAGAAGGAAAAAGAATTTTATGCCCAACACCCATGTCACAAATGTAACCTTGGGGTCTTCAATTAAAAACTGCAATTTCAACACTGGCTGTTTTTTGCATCACTATCTGAGATTTGGTCCCAAAATATGAACTTTCAGGTGACTGGAGAGTTGTTGTGGAACTACCTCATGGCCACGACAGCTCCGCAAACAAAGCCCTGTTTCTGAGGACCAAATCTTTACAAGTCGATCATCAGAGCCAGTTATGACATATTGTCCTGTCCGATCAAAAATTGCTGCACAAAAAAATGGGTAAACACACAAAATCACAAAAATGATGAAAGCTGCAGTCAACAATAAATATGTCACTAGTGCAATCCCACCCAATATCCATGTTGATCATTGAACCCTACAACACTTGTCCATGCAGCGGCATGACAGATCTGAAAACCCTAAAATACATCACACTTTGCTGTTTCATCCAAGTCTGTAAATTTTAGATTAACGAAATGGAAGCCAGCAGCATCAGTTCTAGATCAAACTGGATTCCTTGCGTTTGACCCCAATCTAAGCAACATGTGACTTGCAACACAGGATTTCTCTTCAGAGATGAACTGAATCAAGCAAAGTAGCTAGAATTGAGAGCAGAGTTGACATGGGGACTCATCAACAACTGAAAACAGAGCAAGTGGCATACCACAGTAAACGGCATTGCGGTGTCCCCTGAGCTTCTTTATGATTTGGATTCTATCCACCAGAATATCAGGTTTCAGAACAACATAACAGGCTGTCTGAGAAGTCGGGGCCCGAGAGTGCCGTGCAAAACCACCACCAAGCTCTCGTAACATCAGCCCATGCACCTGTGACAAAACAAAGGCATAGGAGAAACCACCTTCTCAAATTTTGGTCCAATTCATATTGCAACCAAACCCTAAGCTTTCCAAACCCCCAAGAGAATGCTCTCATGAATCAGCAATGTCACACAGGGAGCAAAAGCGGGTCATCTCATGGAGCTATCTCTCAGAAAGTGTCCCAATTTCTGTACAATTATCATAGGCTCAGAAAACTGGAAAAGGAGAACAAATATACCAGACCTGATCAGCCTGCCAATGAGGCCACCGCATCTGGCGAGTCCATAGTGAAACCTCTTTTGGAGCCTTGCTCCTTTCCGCTGTAAGCATGAAAAAAGGATAGTAGTAAGGTACTTTTTTTTGCAATGAATGCCAACGTAGAACCATGAAAATCAAGTTTAGGATTACTCACAATCAAGGAGAGAAAAAGCGCCAGAACCCAGTAGTGTCGGAGCATCGGCAGCAGTTGGTATCCTTGAGTGCGGGGGCTCCATAGTGGCAACCAACCTTCGATCATGTATCAGCAATTGCTGCAGAAGTTTCACCAAGTGTGTTTTCTCAATATTGGGGTATCTGCACAAGTCCATTCCAGATTTGTAATTTACAAGCAACACCCCCATCCCACAAAAATCCCAGAGACATTGCAGAAAGATCAAACAAGCACAGTATTAGGGTTAGCAACTTCTTTCACACATTTTGGGTCATAGAAACCACATAGGTACCTTGCTTCAACATCTCTGTAACTGAGGGGAAATGATGCTCCATCGTCATTCTCATCATTGCTTTGCTTTCCATCTCTTGACACCCAAGCATGAAAGCGCCGAGGGAGAAGCTTGTGCTGCAAAAGCTCATTCCAAAGCTGGCCAAATGCACGAGAGCAAGGCCCACTTGCAAGGAAGTGCATCACAAGAAAATAGATCTCGGATACATCAGGCTGAATGTCATCATGTCCTGAGGAGGAGGACATGGCATTATTCTGAAGCAAAGAAAGGGATGTTGTTGTGGGCACATTGAATGGGCCCAGTTGGTCCGGCTGCTGTTGGATTAGTGGCACTGCGGCCAGTGCAGCTGGATCCATTGGTGGAACAGCTTTGCACATCACCATAGCATTTTACTCACACTACACTACAATTGCCACTGCACATCCTCACAAGGAAAGCATTGTCTGAGGATTAAAGAATTACAACCAAATGGGACTCTGCACCATATTTCGGATCTGAAGACTAGAACAGACCAAGACCCTAAAGAAAAACCCAGTGTCCAAATCCCCCAAAGAGCAAACCTAAAGATTTGGAACCATGTAACAGACATCAACTAATCCTTCCACTTCTCAGTACACAGAAAACAACATTTCAGGAAATCTCCCCCCCCAAAGTCCTTCCATCTCAGCTCCAACTAAATTACAGAATCTGTAATTCTTACTTCATAATTCTGCACAAAGACCTGGTTTACCCATCAATCCCACTTTAGTATGCATTGACATTTGGATCTAATAGAGTGAGAGAAAAATTCACATTCCACATGCTCAAATCTCCCAACAAGTCTCCCTACATGACAAGACAAAAATGCTGGAAATTCCGCCTCATGGGATACTTGTATGGGATGACATTTTCTAGTTCTCCAATTCTGAGGTTCCAGCAAACCACGTCTGAAAATCCACCACAATTCATACCCATCCCCTTGGCAGAAAAAGAAGAGGAATCCTGCCATTTCTACTAAGAAACAATACTGAGTCTTTCTCTCTGTCTCTCTGTCTGTCTCTGTGTGGCCTTGGGGGCTTTGGCTACTTCCTTGCCAGAAGAGAAGGGCATATTATGCAGCTGGAATGGAATCAAAGACTGATCCAAATGCAAACTGAATTGGAATTTAGAATCTGGGATGCCACTAGGTTCCAAATTCCCAATCCTCTGGTTGAATGGTTCAAGAGTGAAGAATGGTCCTGATCCTCTGCTTGAAGAAAGTTTCTGAATTTTGCTGGATTGGGTCTTGCTACACATGTTGCGGAATTTGGACACCTTAAAGGACCACTTCCGAGGATGTGGCTGGGAAGCAGCTTGACCACTAGGGCTAGATGGCCTGGATGCAGGGGAGGTGAGATGATGAGAGTTAGAGACATGAGAGGGAGATGGGTGCAAGAATTTTTCTCTTATTCAGAGCCTTGACTTACGTGAAAAGGTACATCTTTGTGGGATGCATGGCATGAATTGCTTGTTATCTTCTTCTTCTTCTTCTTCTTCACTCTCCAAATCCCTTGTTGCAGCAGCACATGACTGAGTGCATGACTGAATCCCCTTCTAGTCTGCAAAAGGAAAGATGGGTGGGTGGCAGGCACCCACCAGAAACCTAACTCCGCAAAATTCAACCTGTTTGAAAATCGCCAAAATTCAAGCCCTGAATCCTATTCTCACAGACCCAACATCACCATGCTCTACAAACTAGTGCAAATTCTGAGAAAAACCAAAAAGGAAAACAAAGACTCCAAAGAAGAAGAAGAACAACAACAACAACAACAACAACACAGATCTCTGAAAAATCATGTGCAACATGGGTAGGAAGGAGGACTGGGAGTTAGTTGGAGGTGCAGCAGATTTCTCCCCTCCTACCCATCCACCCACAAAATCAAAATTCCAACAACAACAACAACCACCAAAAAAAAACGAAGTTTTTGCAAAGATTTTGAGCATCTGAATCGGTAATGGAATTTTTTCAGTGCAACAATCCACAGTAGTAAGTAGGCCACATCTGGACCCAAAAAAAAAACCACCCAAAACCAGAGAACAAGGGGAAAAGAGAGAGAGAGAGAGAGAGAGAGAGAGAGAGAGAAGGAGCGCAAGAGGAGAGAGCGCAAAAGCGGGGAAACGAGAGAACAAGGGTGCGCGGCAATAGGAGCAGTAACAATAGTGTAGATATCATGGGCCAACAAAAATGTAAAAAAAAATTTAATTATATTTTATATTGATTTGTTTTATTCATTTGTTCATTCTTTATTCAACAAAGAAAACAAAACTTTTAAGAATATTTTAAGAATATTTTATTCATTCATTCATTATTTATTTATTCAACAAAATGTACTTTTGAAAGTGAATAATTTATATTCATTTGATTCATTTCATCTAGGGATGGATGGATGTATGGATGGAATGGGTAGCTTAAATAGGGATTAGAAACAAGATGAAACTAGGTATGGCTTTCCCCAAGTTACCCTACCTACCTAGTTCCTTTAGCTAATTACTTAGCTACCTAGTTACTATGGAGATGTGATGTGTAAAACATGAGATGGATTTCAAGTTATGTATGGCCAATATCATGGCCAATGAATGGATTACAAGTATTTTATTTATTTATTTATTTACATTTATTTATAATTTATTTCTCAATGGATGGTAACTTTAAAACTATTTTAAAAAAATAAGATGAAACTATGGTTTCCAAGTATCCCTACCTTATACTAAGTTACCTACCTACCTACCTCGTTACTATGAGGATGTGTTGTAGAACATGAGATGGGTGTCAAGTTATGTGTCTAGGATGATATCATGGCCAACAAATGAATTAAATCGTATTATTTATTATTTTATTTTATTTTCTATGTATTTCTCAATGGATGATAACTTAGCTATTTTAAAACAACATCAAATTATGGCTTTCCAAGAACCTTAACTCATACCTACCTACCTACCTACCTAGTTACTAGGTATAAACATGTTATAAATGTCAAAAAAAAACTCTCACTTTTGTGGAATCAACAATTTGAAGGGAGAAAACTTAAAAAGAAATAAGTAAATTATTTATTAAAAAAATGGAATATCTTGCTTATTATTTGACATGGAGGTGGTGATACGGAAGGTTAAATTATGCATACTTTGGTAGCTTATTTTGGTCCCTTGTGTGTGAGTAGAAACAATGTTGATGGTTTTTTAACACATATATACCGTCGTAACCCTAACCCTAGCTTGCATAATTTCTCTAGTTTTTTGTATGATGTGCAAGTAATGCACATTTTGTGTTTCACATTATCAAAATGATTGAATCATCAACAACTTTGTTTCCCTATATTTTTGTTTGTGTGTGTAAACCCTAAACTCCAATGCCCCTGATGCACATATTTGCCTTAGATGCCACAATTAACCATGCCCAGTTTGACCTACAAAATAAATGCCAAATTCAATTTTAAAAAAGGAAAAAAAAAGCAATGATTTCCCTTCAAAAGTCTAAAAATCTTGAAACAAGTAGAGCTCATTGCATAATGATTCCACCCTCTATGGCAAGTTCAAACTCGTGTTGGGTGGTGGTTAACTTGTTTGGAGGGTTAGAATCGTCAATTTCAGTTTCAATTAATAAAAATTAAACTAAAATTAAAATTAGGTCTGATTTTTTGGAATTGATTCCAAAACCAAAAACCAAAATTTATTAAAATATGAAGAATTGGACTTGGAATTGAATTCTTGTATTGATTCCATTCATGTGTGGAACTACAAATTGAGAAGAATTTTTAACTTAAACCCTAATGGTTAACCCATTTTCAACTCTCAACTAGGTAGTATACAAATTAGGGTACGAGGGTTCAGGTTAGGCATTGACACATATTTACATTACCATATCCAACTAAACCCAATTGGATCATGGGGCCACATCTTCCAAAATTCATCCAACAAGAGAATACTCTTCCAATAACCATGGAATTGGTTCATGGTTTATTCATGGTTTATTCATGGTTCTTTGGAACCCTAATGACCAAGAGTATAGGTATAATAAGTTCATAATTTTTTTTTTTGTTATTCCATTGCTTTATGCTTTTGTGGGTGGGGAGGAGCTTGAGAAAAGTGGGTAGAGCAAAAGATTGATTTTTGAGCTTTTGGAACTAAGACATTATTGTGAAGCAAATCATTCATGGCAAAGTCGAGAACACAACAATCCTATATGTTTTTCCTCCTCCTCCTTTAAAGAAACCTTATTTTGGTTTGGAAAACAATTACACCTAATTAAGTTCGTGTGACTTTTTGAGCATTTCTCAACATGAAAGGGCCAAAAGACATGGCCCAATTCAAAGATGTTATTGTATTATATGGCCATCTTCTAGTAATTGTGCCAAACAAATCATTCACAAACGACGTTGTTATATACAATCCATGGAACACCAAATGGTCAGGTATTTTGCCAAGTTCACTTCTCTTATTTGGCAACTTGTATTTGTCGAATTGTAAAAGCCCACATTCCACTATTTTACCGTGTTTCACCTCCACTTTTGCCAAACTTTTGCCAAATCACATTCCACTATTTTACCGTGTTTCACCTCCACTTTTGCCAAATTTTGAGAGTCAACACTACCCAATTCCCAAGTTAACCGTTCCATGTCCACACACCCAAGTTGATAATTCATTATTATATATTATTCCAAAAATTAGAAAGTTGTGTACTTGTATAATGCTAACTTATCATAGTACCACGGCAAGTACGATTTCAGTGTTGAAAGATTATTTTATTTTTGAAAATTCCGTGTCAATTTTTTTTTAAATATTAGAGAATATTCTAAAATAATGTTCTCTAATGTTCTCTAATCCCCTTCACAAAATTGGGTCCTTTGAAAATTATATATATTTGAAATTTTCTGCATTTTTGAAAAGAATATATTAGTGTCAAACTTGCCAAGGTTCTATGGTAATAATAGTCCAAGCTAAGGGTTTCTTTTAAGCAATTTTTTTCTTTTTGAATATGGGGGCCAAAAAAATTGCTTTTTGGGTTTTCTGGTTGCCAGAATACAGAATTGTTTTTGTGGAAATCACTAGATTTTTGTATTAAGTTCCCAATAAGGTAGCAAATAATAAACAAGGATGCTTTTTTTTTTTTTTTTTTTTTTTAAATCTTTTTTTTTTTTTTTTTTTTTTTCTTGTTTTCCACTTTTTTTCCTTTAAAAAATTTATTTTTTAATCTTTTTTTTTAAAGGAAAAGTAATGGAAAAATTTT
>Ga0116229_10003151_pt1 | contig 27106 bp, 15 predicted proteins | sample S1TSphgellanicum_3_FD_87313 | JGI IMG/M metagenome (GOLD analysis project Ga0116229, IMG submission 87313) | Host-associated microbial communities from peat moss isolated from Minnesota, USA - S1T2_Fc - Sphagnum magellanicum MG | ecosystem: Host-associated > Plants > Peat moss > Unclassified... | reverse complement strand
TAAAATTGTACATAGTTCATCCACAAAAGGTCCAAGTATCATTATTTTAATGGATTTTGATAATCAATAATCCTTTCTCCTTTTTTCCCCGTTTCAAACACAGTAGCATACCACATCTTGACAAGTTGTTCACACACACACAACCCCCCCCCCCAAGTCAAGCTCATTGGCAGAATATTGACACAAGTTTCACCTACACATCACTAGGTTTCAACCCAAGATGTGTTTTGAGGTCCAAATGGGTCCGATAATAAATTATGCCAATGAACCATCACCCTTGGGGTAATTGCCAAAAAAATAAAGTCATGGGTTTAACATGCAAGCTTCAACCCCATTGTAACCATAGGTGATCCACCCAATTCTGATTTTTTAGAATATTTTTTCAATTGTTAAAATTGACATATATAAAAATAAATTGAAGAAATCAAATATAAAAAATGCAATACAAAAATGGGGAAAATATGATATTTTACGTATGATGTACTCAATTGGTACTAACCAAAATAATGATGTTTTTACATAGTTTTATAAGTGACTTGTAAAATATGAATTTTAGCTACATCTAGTTACATTATGGGCAAGATTAAAGTCATTACTAAAAAACATGGTACTTTTTTTATTGGCAAATATAGTAAAAAAATACCCAATTTGAATAGGTGTCAAAAAAACCACTTTGTCATTTTGGACAAGTCAATTTTGAATGTTTGTTGTGATTAAGTTGGTTTTTTTTATTGGACCATTTGACTGGTCAAATTTTTTCCTAGATAAAAAAAATATTTGGTAGGTAGGTAGGTCATAAAAGGTAGGCATGCAAGTAGGTAGGTGGTAGCCTACCTTACACTACCCTATCTTACTTGACCTACCTTAACCTAACCTAATATATTCTACTTAGCTTACCCTACTTACCTTAGCTTCTTAAGCATGTACATAGGTTATAATTTTAAGAATTGAACCCTTGACCTCCTCAATGATAAACCAAGTCCCTAACCAATGGACTACACCATCAAAAGATGTTCAACTTTTGTTAATTTTTTTTATTTCACATGTTTATTTTGACACTTCATTATAAGATTATGAGGTATGAAGGTAGGTAGGTTGTAAGAGATAGGTGGGTGCGTGGGTAGGTAGTATGTAGGTAAATAGATGGGTGGGTGGGTATGGAAGTACGTAGTACATGTATGTAAGTAGGTGTGTGGGAAGGTAGGTAAGTAATACATCCATGTAGGTGGGTGGGTAGGTAGGTCGATAGGTAGTTAATATGTAGGTAGGTTATAAGCAGGTGGATAGGTAGGTAAGTAGGTAATACATTTAGGTGGGTGGGTGGGTGGGTGAGTGGGTATGTAAGTAAGTAGTACATTTAAGTAGGTGGATGGGTTGGTAGGTAGGTAGTACAATTGTAAAATTATAAGTGGGAGGTAGGAAGTAGGTATGTAATAGGCATAAAATGTCCCATTTAACTAAAGAACATTGGTCATTTTGACTAATGATAATTTTTTATGTTAGATGTCCCATTTGATTAAAACCCATTGGTCATTTTGACTAGGGTTGTCTAATTTGATTAGATGTATTGGTCAAATAAATCACCATAGTCAAGTTGATTGGTCAAAACATACATGTTTGGGGCCCCTATTCAAAATGGAGATGTTTGTCAATCAAAAAAGATTAATTCATCAACTTGAACCATTTGAAAAGCCATGCTTTGTAGTAGTGAATATTAATCATGTTCATTAACGATGAGATCAAAGATATAGAGCAAGCCAAAATCAAACATGTTGTTGGCATTTAAAGGGTGAAGTGTTGATTGTTTAATACAAGTTTTGTGACATATTGTTTACACCACCATGCAATTAACATTCAATCACTAATTTTTCATGAAAGGGTTCATGAATGGTAGAGTTTGATTGTCATGCAAAAACATAAAGTATTTAACAAAAAAAATGCATGTTTGGCACAAGAAGTGGCATATAGTGTCATACAAACCAACCATTTAGGTGTAAAATGTTCAATGCATTTTTTTTGCAAAAGGATTTGTCACAACATGGGTTGTTTGATAAGGGAAAGTCATATGTGGATATTATTTCCTAACATATAATTTAAAAGAAATATGATCCAAATGTTTAGAATAATGAAAATTTTAAATGTAATTTACTTGAGTATTGAAATTTTTTTGAGAAGGTGTAATGTGAGGAACTAAATCCACTAGGTCCAATTTAAAACATCATTTACCAATTGCAAATTTATCAATTGAGTCCCAAAGGTTGAATAAACAAAAAGGGCTAAACTAGTTGCAATCAAACCAACTAGCTTGTTGGTGTCATGCAACAATTCTTCAGGCAATCCTAGGTACATGTAATGGCGATCATGAAGGGAACAAGAATGCACATCCAATTGAACCATAATATTGAAATCAAGTTGACCAAAAAAACAAGGTTTGGTCAATCCCTTTCAACAATCACATAATGGGCCCTTGGATTATGCAACGGGTGGAGCTTCAAACATTGTTCAAATCTTGCAAATTAATATAGAAGGTGAAGGAAAAGCATAAAAAATTGATATTGGGGTGATGCAAGTTTGACTTCCATAATGGAGGCTATTAAAGTTAGATTTAACATTTAAACTATTAGTTACATGTGAGGTGTACCTATCACATCAATATGAAATCATTTGTATGGAATCACATAGTTTTTAAAAAAAGGCAAAACATGAATCTTATAGAAAAAAGAAATAGTTGTTCAATATGTGAAAAAAAGGCAATTAATTGGGCCCAATCACACTAATGGTCCAAGCATGGTAAAGTGGACCAAAAAGTACATCTGCCCAAATCCAAATTTTAAATATGGTGGTTTTTCAACATTATCATATGAAAATAGGTTCAATTTCTTTTTAAAGTCTCATTATGGAAGCCTCCATGCTTCCATTAAGTTTTTATGAGTTGAATATAAAATTTGAAAAATTTAGTACAATAAAAACAAGTAACAAGTAGGAATGAAACTAACAGGTTAATATTGCACTTCGTTCCTATTTCTACATTAGAGGTCAGATATATTTTGATTCTACTATGAAGATTTACAAAGTCCACTAGTATATTTAGCATGCCATTGATTTAAAAACAAAATAAAACAAATATATAATCTACTTGTGCTTAAATTTTAATCTATTTGGCAAGTTATGACATCAATTTGATTTTGATGAATATATACAAACGTACTTTAAACATGTGGTTTTCAAAATATAATTGTATCAAATTCAAATAACTTCATATAATTAAACATTAAAATAAATAATACTTTTAAATTCAATTTACCAAGCCCTACTCAATGGCCACTTTCCAATTATATTACAAGGTGTTAATCTGGTCTACTTTACCATGCTTTCGCACTAACACAATTGAAATTAAAGGTAGCCAAAAATTCATAAAAGAAAAAAAGACCTTTCAAAAATGGGATTCTTGGGTGAAGGTGGTTCAGATTGTTCAAGTGGTGCAATTTTGACATGTCATTGAAAGTTAGCTAAGGATTGGAGGTGCGACTTGTGAAAGGTTTTTGCCCAAAAAATGTTGAAACTACACAAATGTAACAAAATTTTACAACTTACACAAGTATCAACCAAAACAAATATGAAATTGTGATGAATCAATTGCACAAGCTTGATGAATTGGCCATGGGGGTGCACTTATTCTAGCTAGTTTTAAATATGTGCATTCAATTTTACTAAATGAAAAAAAATGGTCATATGCATTGTCTTGCATCAATGTAATAAATGAATCATTTCCAAACTTCTACATATTCAAAAGTAAGCAACTTAGTCAAAATGTAATTGTGAAATGTGAATTTGGCTTGTTATAATGGCTATGGAGCCCAAAACTTGGTTGATAGCCATTTTATTCAACAAATGAATTTTGCACTACATAGCTTTTGTTCAAAACCATGGATGAAATGTGTGTACATTTAATCATCAATTATTTATTCTAGATGGCCAAGATTCCCATTATACAATAGATGTGCACAAAGCAAGGGGGGTGGGACTAAATTTAATTACCCTACAATCCACACATCACAACCTCTTGATGGTGCATGCTTTAAACCATTCAAAATTACATATGGGTGCAAGGAAGGTAAACTAGATGGCTCATTATTCCTTGTCAAAAAAAATTACATGTAACCATGAATTTTTTTTAATGTATTGAAAGTAGAATTTTTTTGGGTACAATAATTAAGATGATGATAATCTTTCATTTTATATTATAATGTTGAAAAACCCCATCTTGAAAGTAGAATTAAGTAAAAAAAATTTAAAATTTGTTACTTGCACAAAATGTTTGATTTTATAAAATGGGCTACATGTAAATGAAATATTGATTTTTTAAAAGTTTCAACTTAGTGGAGCCTTAAAAAATACTTATGTATTATCAAATTATGGATGTTATAATCATAATATATCAAGCTTTTTATGAAGTAGGTTTGAACACCATTTTGACCTAGTTAGATTCAAACATACTTTCAACCTACTTTTATGATACCAAAATTGTTCAAACTTTGTATACAACTTCCCATAAACTAAATGTAGGGCCCTATGGTTTTATATTTGTATTTCAAAATATGTTGAATCTACTTTCTTGTGTCCACATCAAAAATTGTTCCATTTTTTAATTGGATTTTGGTGGATTACTTTTTTTGTTTACATTATGTTGTTGACACCCATATAAAGCTTATAAAAATCTATGTGGACATTGATTAACCAAGGGAAAGCTGTCATGGGAAGGAAAATTCAAACGGAATAATGGTTGTTTTTTATTCTTAGAAAAACATCAAATCAAATGAACATTTGTAATGGCTCCAAGACTACTAGAATTTGACGAGTTAATCCAAATGTCATGACATGTTAAATGCAAGTTAGTGAATAATTTATGGAAATTAAACCAAAATCTCAAAAGATGGATTTGTAAATTGGAAATGCACTAGGCAAGAACATGTTTACCACTTAGGGCAATGTATGCCACTATTATGGTAACATTAATGGACAATGTGAAGAAATGCAACAAGGTAACACTTGAATCCTAAGCAATGAGCCAATCTTGATGACCTTCGAAGAAAGGCACAATCATTTACAAACACTAACATTAATGAAACCCTTGGCTCCCAATAACATATAACTTGCTTCTTGATTCTATTTAAAGCTCCATGAAAGTTCATATTTCAATGGAAGTACCATTGATAGACAATTAGCAAACTTAATGATCATGTTTGATCATTATGTGTGAATGCAATTGAACAAAAAATGGCACATAAGGAAGTGACAACCAAGGAAAGGGAACATTGGAAGGACTTGATGATTGTGCCTAAATGAGACTTGAAAGATGTCAAAAATATTGAAAAAAAGTTCAAGAAATGCTAGAGGTCAAAGGAGTTTGAGCAACAAAAAAGCAATTCAATGAAGCTTGGTTCACCAAATGATGCATTGAGCAAGGCAAAACACAAACTATTATACTCCCTAATTATATTCAACAACAAAATGCTAATTTATTTGTTTATTTATAAATCTTAACTTCAACACTTGGTTTTCTAATTCTAAAAATTTCAAAAAACAATGCTTATAAAAAATAACAAACAAAATCCTACACAAGTTTATGGGATAGTCTAGTGTGTTTAGACTATCTTAGTCTTAAGTTCTTGAAATTTATAGTTTGAAATTCAGACCTAACAATTGAAATCTTGAAGATTGTTAATTTTATAAAAAAATTGGCACAAGTAATAAATAATTTCTCAAAAATTGGCAATTAAAAAAAATCTATGCCGAAATTCTTTAGATACTATAGTAATACACATTTGCAAATGAATGCATATTAATCCCCATTTTGTGGAATTACCCCTAGAGGATCTACAAATTTAACATACATTAATCAATTGAAAAATAAAAGGTGCAAAGGGAAAGCATATATGTTTTTTCACATTCTTTTGATTGAACCAAGATAGGTCCATAAAAGCATTTAGAATTCAATCCATGTGGCTTGTGAAAGCTTTGTTGAAGTCATTCACAATGTTCATGCTCCATGCTAATGATACTTAGGGGCGATGTTCATTAATGAGATTGTACCTTGATTTTACAAGGTTTACATGTAGTTTGATTACACATAATTTTAACACGTTTTTTTGGCAACTACTAGTTCATTGTCATATGACACACCTCATGACACAATTTTTGTTACATTTGTAGCTATGTTGTATTAGTTTTGTTGCACTACATTGTTAAAATTAGATTTGTGCTTCTCTTACTTTTATGAGAAGCATTGACATTTGAAGGCTTCATTATGAGTCAATATGGGAAGGCCTAGGAAACAAGTAGGCACCCGTAATAGTATATATGTGTCCCCCTAACTACACAAAATAGGTGTCTAAATGTGCAAACTTTGGAAATGTCATTACAAGATAATTTGGTTTTTTTAACTAAAAGAATTGACCAAAAAACACCCCAAATGTCACCATGTTCAACTCAAGCAGAATGCCATTTTGGACAAGTCAATTTGGACCCAACCATTTTCACTAGGTCTTTTTGGTGGTCTTTTTGGTTGGTTTTTTTTATTGGATTTTTTACTAGTCAACAATATTTTGATAGCAACTAAATATGATTTAATTTTTAGAAAATAATTATATTATATATACTTATAATCATATTTATTTATTTATTAAATTTAGCTACCTCCGTTATCTAATAATTAATGTACAAAATGAAATAAAATAGTTTACTTACCTACCCTATCTAGCTTAGGTCAACTATATAAACCACATAAAATCAAGGTAGCTTAAGTAGCCAATGTTGTATGTGTGAGGACTTGAATTTTTCACCTCCATTTTGAAGAATCAAGTCCTTACCATTGGACTACCACTTCAAAAATTGAAAACATTTATCAACTTGATTGAATTTCTTATTTTGAAGAGCATATTGTAACATTCATCAATGAATTTCAATATTTTTGTATTACTTATATAAATAGGAGGTTATCATATGTACCAAGTATCTACGTAGATAACATGTTAAAACATGCATTAAGTAGATTATTACATGTTATTAATTCAATTACAAAAAAATTACATTAATTTGATAATTTGATAATAATAATTAATCAATTAACAAGTTGATGGATAAATTAATTATTGACTATCATTTATTTGGTGATTAATTAATTATATAAATTATTAATATTAAACCATTGAATATTAAATATCAATTATTAAATATTAGTTAATTAATGTACTAAATTTAAATACCAACATGTGCCTAAAGGTAGCATGTAAATAACTTATTAAACTTTATAAATACCTACTAGGTGTAATATGCTTAATCTAGGGCCTATTAATTATGAACTTAAATTTGGTATGTACCCTATGCAAAATTAACTTGTAGGTTAAATAATCAAATTAGTATGATTGATTTGATTAAGTGTCAAATTAGAATGGCCAATTGACTAAACATGGGTTATTTTGATGGACCTCTAACCTTTTTGACCAGATGTTGGTTTGTCACATGGTAAAAAATGTTTCTTTAATTAAATGTCTTAGTCAAAAATAATTTGTGTATTTCAAGCCCCATGCCTAAATTAATCAAAATGACCATCCCCCTTGGTCAATGTGGACATTTTAATCAAATTGGACCTTTTGAAAAATCACATTTTCCTGTACTATGTGTGCCAATTTAATTTGTGGATGGACATAAACTTATGATTCCACTTCAATTTGGGTACAATTTCATTTGTTAATGGGATGATTTTTTTGAAGCCTTTTTCAATTATTGTGCTTTAACATTCAACTATCCTTTTTAGGTTTGGTTACGTTAAACTTTTGTTAAAAATCTTCACATAAACAAATATTCCAAGCAAAGGGAAAGGCATTTACATTTTGTTTCACATCTTCAATTGTTTTTGGATGTGAACAGCTAGAAGTCATTATATTAACCTTTTCTTCTTTTGATTTTGATATGAATTAGAGTAATGATAATCAAAATAAAAGAAGATAAGAAAATGTTGTATGTTTCAAGTTGAAGGCAAAAGTGACAAATTACTTGTCGTAAGTAAATTGTGAACCAATGATCAATTAGCAGCATTTCATGATTGATTGATTTAGTTAGAATAATTAATATTTTCATACCAAAATAACATGTGAATGAAAAAAGCCCACAACTCCAATATTGTGTAATTATGTTGGTTAAATCTAACAAGAATGTCTTATATTGGAATCCATTATGGGTGATATGCCATGTAAAATTTTCAAATTTGTTTGAAATAAAAATTCCAATCAAAGTCATATATTTTAATCCACATGGCCATTATTTTCAAAAAAATTTAACTATATTACTATTATTATGCTAACATCCACCCCATGGTCATTGTTTTTTTTTTTTTTTTAATTTTTTTTAATTAAAATTTTTCGGGCAAACTAACCCAATGTTGTTAACGAAAGTGCGTTTTTCCTCCCGTCTTCTAGAAGTGGCACAACTTCTTTCAAACCTATTTATAAGTGTTGTTGGCAATAATGGGGTTTTTTTTTTCATTCTTTGTTGAGGGTGCCATGATTTTCTTCAACTTTAAGCAATGTTGTTGACAACAATGGGTCTTGAATGTTTTAAACATATATTTAAACTACATAATGTCATTGGTGATAATGGGTTTTTTGAAATAAACTAAAATTTAGTTTTAGACACCTTAATTAGCTTTCTTCAAACAACCTACTATCATAGATGACAATGGGGTTTTTTTTTGTCATTTTTTGTCAAGGGTGCCATGATTTTCTTTAAATTTAACCAATGTTATTGACAACAATGAATTTTGAATGTTTTAAATATTTTAAATCTATGTAATGTCATTAGTGATAATGGGTTTTTGAGATTAAAAAAATTCAATTTAGGCACTTTAATTAGCTTTATTCAAACAACCTACTATCATAAATGACAATGGAATTTTTTAATAATTATTTATTCTCAAGGCACCCCAATTTTCCATGAAGTAAATATATAATGTTGTTGATAACAATTGGATGGGGGGAGGTGGCACTCATTCCATGACAATATTTCTTGAATTGTTAAACATTCTTGATGATTTTTTAAACAAAATTTTAGAAATTATTTTGGTCCCATCATCATATTTTCCCCTATTATCACAATTTCATTATCGACCATTATTAAAAATGACATTGAAGTTTGAAATATTAATACTTGGACAAAAAAATGAAGATGGATATAAAAAATTTTGAATTTATTTATCTTCCAATCATAGATGAATTTCATCCAATGATTTATTTATGTAATCCAAATCATAAATGAAATTCATCCATGCAAAAATGACATTCATCCATATGAAATCATTCATTATGGATATATTCATCAATGTAGGTGGATTAAGTTGCATTAAACTTTATTTGTTCCAAGCTCAAAGCTCCAGGCTCAGGCTTTTATGCTCATGCACAAACCATTCTCAAATGTAAAAATTGATGCCATGTGCCAAACATGTTTTTGGTAAATGTTTGATTCTATCTTAGAATGGTTCTCTTAAAACAATAGAAACTCAAATTCAATCCTTGATTTGAAGACTTACAATTTATGGTTTAAGTTGTTCAAAACAATTATGGTAGATTGTTTTTTACATAGTTTTCTCATCACAACTATTGTTCATTCTCCTCAAGTTCTAATCCATTCTTGAAAAAATAAAATTGGTCAATATAACTAGATATTAAAAAACTAAAACACAATAGTTACAAAGTATGATCAATGTTTCTTTTTCAAATTCACATATTCTCTTTACTCATAATTGAACATATTAAAATTTTGTATTCTAAAATGAAAACATGAAAAATATGCGGTTTCCAATACCAACAAAACTTTAAATTGCATATTGTGTCCCTATTCTAACTTCAACGACTCTCTAAATCTAACTCTATGTGTACAAAAACAACATTATCCCAAACTCCATCAAATTCCAAAATTACATCTTAATTTTTTTTCCCTCCAAAAGTAATTCAAAATCAAATGATCAACAATTTTAATCCTACATCATAAATTTATAGGCTTCATGGGTTCATTTCAAATCTATGTGAAATTTATTATTTCATGGGTTCATAGCATTTAAACACGAATGTCGTGCATTATTTAAATAGGAAAATCATTTGCATGATTTTTGTATATAAATAATATGAATAGACATACAACATTCGTGTTTAAACAATATGAATAGGCATATGACATTCATGTCTAAACAATGCACGTGACATTGATGTTCAAACAATATAAGTAGATGAATGACATTCTTGTCTATTCCATATGAACCTATGGAAAGTAAATTTCACACGACTATTATTACCAAATCATGACCCATGGAGTTTGTGATGTATTTAGTTAATTAAATGTCTTGTTGCATCCATGCCATTCACTAAGTAATCATTACCTTGTTAGATCTAATGAAGAACAATTTTAATCCTATCTAGTTAATCAAATGTCTTGTTGCATCCCCACCATTTATTAAATAATCATTACCTTGTTGAATTTCTTCCATTCATCGGGTGACATTTTTTTCTAGTTGATTACATTGACTAAAATTGTTTTAACTACACAAATGGTACCTATCAATTAGTTATTCACTAACCCTATTCATGTTTCCACAAGGATTAACAACAAAAATGTTTCCACACCCACATTCAAGAGAAAGTTTAATTGAAATAATTGTTTGTAGAAGCCTTCAACTAGTGAACCCAATTGTCCACATTAAAGAATGCTTGTAATGAAGGTGGTCACTAGTGGGGATCACAAGTGGGTAAAAGGGAACAATCTTTTCAATTTTTGATGAATGTTTTTTTCCAAAGTTGAAAACTTAAAGGGATGATTTTGACACATACAAAGGAATTTTGTGAAAGAATTGGCTTTAACATTTGCCAAATTTTTAATTAAAAAATTTATCAAATTTCTTTTTAAAAAATCAAATTTGGCTAAATCTTTCTATTGATGATTGCTAATGGATAGATCACAAAATTGAGAAAGGTAAAACAATAGTAAGGAATTGAATCTAAAATGGTCATTATAAGTGCCATTTTAAGATGCATGCATGAACATCATGTTTTAATCCTCTTTTCTTAGTGAGTGGAATTTAAAATCCATATTCTTGCATCACTTGCTTAGGGGAGACATTAAACACCCTTATTGAACTTTGGTCGATGCACTTCCCAAGCATATTTTTGGAGCACTATGTGCTCATATTTTGTTTTGCACAATTTTCATTCCTTTCCAAAAAAATGACAAATTTATTATTATTATTATTATCATGTTTTTTTGTCACCTAGATTTGAACCAAGGACTTTAAGGAAACCATTAATAATATCCATCAATATCTCACCCTCTAATAATTTTATTAAAATATTTTTTTTATAAAAAAAGAAGTAAAACATAGATGAAAACTTGAGTATAATCACAAGTGTTACATTATCATTTGATCAAATACTGTCTTTCCTTAAGATTAAATGTTAAGTAGCCCCCATCAAAACTAAGACATTAAACATTAAACATCACCCATCGAGTTCTATTTAGTGCATTGCTTGTGCCTATTTTTGAAACACCACTTGGTTATATTTTGTTCTATGTAGTTTGTGTCCCCTCCCCCAAAATTTTGTTTGAAAAAACATTTATTATTGTTATTATTATGGTTTGTTACCACCTAGATTTGAACTAGCTATGGACTTTATGGAGACCACTAGTAGTACTCACCAATAGATTATTTTTAAACATTTGTTATTGTAATGTTTTATTTTTTTGCAAAACATTTGTGTGCTTGCATAAAACTATGTAAGTGTCACATTGTTGTTTAATTAATAAGTTGGAAAAAGCTTGATGGGGGTGTGTTAAGGGGTGAAATTGCGGCCTTTGATCATTACCATCCCCTAGGGGGTAAGACCAGGGGGCAAGGTTGACATCTTATTACTCCACAAAAAAAATTACCTTCCCTAGCTTATTTTATTACAACTATTCAAGTGATAAGTAAGAGGTCATATAAGGAAAATAAGGAATATAAAGGTCTATTGTTTAAGACCGGACCTACCTTCTTATAAGTAATCTAATCCAAGGAGTTGAAAGTCAAATGTAGGGAGAGGAACAATATGAAAAATGGGGAGAACTTGAGAGTAATTACTCTCCTAGATTTTATAGTGCTTTCCACACCCCATGATATTGCCTAGGGGGTTTGTAGACTTTTCTACCACTATTGTCCCTCCTCCCCCATGCATGCCCCCATGCATGTAGGTTCTCTAGTAATTCTACTTACCACTTGAAACCCTTGAGAAGACCCTCTTTTGTTTTGTACCGTCTCCAACCAATCATCTTCCCTTTGAGCTCCTACCTATTGCCTATAACAATGCTTTCTAGCCTGCACTAAGTAATTCATTAGTATGTTCCCTTTGATTTCCACCACCAAGGACTAATTGCTACCCTCCTATGGTAGCCAATACTTTACTTTAAAAATTACCTAATGGTCAACCCATTACTATTTGTCTTAAAGAAATACAAAGATATTAACTCAAGGAAGCATCCTATATGCATAACATAACCTATTCTACCTCCCACATTTAATACAATAAGAATGCAACATAAATAACTCGAGTTTTTGAATCATCTTCCATAAACATCACACACAAAGTACATACATATTTTTCCATTCTTCACCTCACTCACTAAGTTTTTAATCAATCCCTCTTCCTTTCCCATTTCCTTTAGTCCCTTTTTTTCACATACCACACACAAGGCCCACATTTGCCCCTAGAAAATAGGACCCTTATCTTAACCCCTTTTTAGAAATTTGCGAAATGAATGGGTGGATTACCCCCAAGCACTCATTAACTTAAATTACCTAATCCCATTAGTTTCAACCCTTGGATAAGAAACAATAAATCTATCACCAGTAACTAGTAGTCATTAGGAGGCCTATGGAACTAATTACTCTAAAGATTTCTACCCGTTAACAAGGTGTTTAATATCTCACCAAATGGGAAATACTAAACACCCCCATCAAGATGTGTTTAACACGTTGTCCTAACTTATTTTTGGAGCACCTGATTTTATTTTGTTTTAGGAAGTTTATGCCATGCCAAATAAAAATAATTATATTTCATAAAACATTTCAATGTGCCCTTAAGTTCTTCCCAAAACTTTGCATATGAACCCTCAAAATGATAACAACAACAAAAATGTAAAAGGAAGGATAACTAGTTGAGAGCATGTTCCCTAACTTCATGTACTATGAAAAAAAGGGTGTGTAAGAGTTTGGGGATGTGGATTCTAGATGAAATGACAAGTTCACAAGCTCTTCACAAACAAATCATTTGCACAAATTAAACAATGTAGTTGGGTAGGGCAAATGGAGCCAAATTGGGTCATAAATTTGATTTGGAGTCATTATATTCACACACTTGAACTTGAGAGGAAGCCCCCACTTTCCTCCCTATAGTATACTTTGGACCTTGCTATAGGAATTACATTGAAATGGTTATTTCACATGGGATTCTCACTTAGGAATCCCAAAATTGTCAAGTTATGAGATTCATAACTTTGTAGGTTCATTATTTCTTCACACAAGCTTTGATTGAAAAGTTTCCAACTAAAAGTTCTAACCTTGACAAGTTCTTTTTAACATCATGTTACACATTTTCATTGGAATTCATTTGATTCTTGTTTCCTAGGTTTTAATGATAGAAATTCAAATTACCAATTTAATTTTTGGCTTGTTTTTTGGCCATATAACTTTTAGCTCTTAGTTGTAAATAGAAAATGCAAGTTCATTTTTGATATCTACATTTTGAAAGCTTTCCAACAATATAAAAAACCCTCAATTTGGACAAGGTTTATGTTTGTACTTTTGTCCCAAAGATTGAACAAGCTGAAACTTTCAATTCTCAAAATGAACATTCATCCTTGGAATTTCAAAAATGTTTCCTTTTCACTCTCACAATGTATTTAAGCCTTTTTTTTGCCTTAGCTTGTTTTAGCATGTTTCCTTTTTGCCTTGCCCTAACTTTGGTCATGAGCCCAAGGTTAGGGTCACAACACATTTATTATGATTATATTATGTTATGTTGACACTTGGATTCAAATTGATGATTCTAGGAAGGCTATTAACAATAATTACCATTAGCCTAACTTTTTAGGGGTTGTTATTACAATATTTTATTTATTTATTCTTTTTTTTTTTATGGAACATTAATGAAAGCTTGCACATAATGATGGGGAATGCTTAGCATCTTGCCTTTGCATAGTCGCACATAAGTTCGATTTGGCTTTGCCATTCCTCATCCTTTTCTTGATCTTACATGAATTTCCTACTGCAGATTTCTAATTGAGTAAACTTTGAATCTAACAGTTGGTTTGTAGTCTCATTCATGAATGGGTAAATTGCACTAGATTTCTAAGGCTCCAAGTTGAGGTAAAATGGGGTTAGAAAGGTTTTAAAAAAATTTACGGGTTAATTATGATTGCAAGTATTGTAAGCAAGTTTTTTTTTTCCCTTCAATTTTGTGATGTAGCCACATTGGTGAACATCATCTATAAGAGGAATTAACAAAATCTATTTTCAAGTTAAGAAGGACAATAAACTTCGACAATCCTTCTATATATTGGCAATTTGTTGGAACCTATTGTCTAAATATGGCAATGTCAAACTTTTCTCCCTTTTTGTTGCCAAGTGGGGAGATTCATTAAATAAAAGAAACGCTGATTTTATTTGTAAGTGGTGAAGAGAAAGAAAAAAAAAGAAGGGTCATATTGCATGCAAAAACTGCTTTTTAACACAATTTAGACAACTCCATAAACCAGGTCGAATAGTTTATGATATGCGTAAAAACATAGAAATATAATTAATTTATTAATAGCTTCCAACAGATCATAAACTAATTAAATATTAATTATTTTAATTACAATGTGATAATTAAGAAATTATATATTTAATAATTAGGAAGGACTATTAATTTTGACAATCCTTTAATATTTTGGCACTTGTGTGTCAAATAATTAATTTAATTTATAATTTAAAATTCAGCACCTGAGTTTTAAAAATTTGAAATTTACTGTAAGTCAATTTATCTTGAAGTAATATTTGCTGCTTTTCTGTTCATGTAGTTTCTTACTTTGGAGGTCTCAGGATCAAATTCAGCTGCCCTTTGCCCTTGCCCCTTTGATAATATTTAATTTCTTTGTCATAAATGACTGATAATTTCTGAAAAATTTGAATAAATAAAAAAATTTAATTTATGCCGAAATAATGTTTAAATTTTTTTGGGGGTCATAAATGACTGATAATAATTTCTGAAAATTTTGATAAATAAAAAATAATTTAATTTAATTTAATTTAATTTAATTGGAATCTGCAAAGGTAGAGAAAGTGTATCATAGACTAATAGAAGACTCCAGACAAAATGAAAGTTTGTATTGCTTGTGCCACACCATCTTCATTGTTGCTGCTTGTGACTGCATCTGCAACAGCCTTGGTACGCTCAGTGGCATTGGCCATGGCCACACCCCACCCTACCATGGACAGCATCTCAATGTCATTCTCTCCATCTCCTATGGCCATCACCTGAATCCATAATCAAAACAAGGAAGAGGGTGTATCACACTTTGTGTGTGTGTGTGTGTGTGTGTGTGTGGCCTTGCCATTTACATTAATTAAAAAGGTATATATCTTAAGGCAAAAGAAGAAGAATTTGAATTATGGAAACTCAAAAATATTATTATTTCACCATGCAAAAATATTATTAATCTTCCAAAACAATCCTCTAAAAGAAAACCAAAAATCCATCAAGATATTATTTAACTCTAGAACTAATCTCAAGTTTCAACACAAGCCAAAATATCATATCTTTCAAAAATCCTCATATAAAAATAAACCTATTATTATTATTACCTTGGGGGGGCCAAAATCCCTTATGCTACTATACTCTATAATGAGTCTAAACCCAATATCCTTGCCTTGGTAGGAAAGGCCAACAAAGAGGTTCCCCACCTAGAACCCTAAACCCTAAACCCTAAATAACCAAGCAAAACACTGTTTTTGGACATGGTCATGGATTCCACTCTTTACCTGCTCAATGGGCACCTCCATATGATCGACGAGCATTTGTACACCAGCACCCTTGGAAGCACCAATTGGTAATATCTCCAACATGTCGGGCAAAGCTTGCACTATAGTAGCCCGTCCCCTTGCAGCCAAGGACCAATGTGGTCGGAGAAAATTGGCCACCCTTTCTGCTAGATCGTAAAACAACACTTTCTGCTAGTTCCCAGAGACACACCACAACAAGCATTGTGAAGTCAGAAACCCAACACAACACAACACAACACAAGCATTGTAAAACAACAAGGGGTGTGTGTCACACATTGTGGCCTTGCCATTTACATTAAAAAAGAATATTAAAAGGAAAAAAAGAAGAATTATGGAAACTCAAATATTATTTCACCATGCAAAAATATAATCTTGCAAAAAATCCTCTAAAAGAAACCAAAATCCTTCAAGATATTATTTAACTCTATGATAACCAATCTCACGTTTCAACACAAGCCAAAATATTATCATCTTTCAAAAATCCTCATATAAAAATAGGTAGACCTATTATTTATAATTATTACCTAGGGGGGGCCAAAATCCCTTAAGCTGCTACTATACTCTATAATGAATCTACACACAATATCCTTGCCTTGGTAGGCAAGGCCAACAACAAAGTTGACTAGCCCCCAAGAGAAAAACTTCAAAAACAATTAAGATAAAAACAATTAAACCCGACAATTATATTTCATTTCATATTAATTTCATTTCAGTGACCATGTCTCATAGGAATCATGTCTCATAAAGCTCTGGATTATATAGTGTCAATTTGAAAATTCTCGAATCATACTTCCTTTAAAATATACAAATATTATTACTTGGGCTCAAAATACCCATCCTACCTAAACCAGTTCCTATGAGACATGGTCACTGAAATGAATGATTTTCTGAAGGAAAAAAAAAAAAAAAAGCTGCTACATTTTCAACTCCATGTGAAAACCATTGAAATGAAGTGTACCTGGACTTTGACCTCCATGATCTGGTCTATGGATTTCATCACCTCTGCCTGCCAGAGACCATGTCCAAAGTGATATATTCAAATGGAATGCTCACTCCAACAGCAAAATTGATGATAACATGAAAGACAGAAAAGAAGTGCAAGAGTTGCAAAGAAAATCAACAAAACCCAGAAGAATAGAAGAGGTGATTGGGTTGTGTGATTTTAGAAAGAAAGCATGAAGATGCATGCATACCTGGGGCTCATAGTAAACTTCGTGAAGCTTATCAATCCAGGTGTGAGCAAAGAGTGTCACACACTTGTCTGCACTGAACCCCACCAATGGAACTTGATGCTCCATGGAAAACTTAAATGTCTCCAGCACGTAATGAGATGTCACAACACATGAGGAAAAAAAAAAAACACCAATCAACAAACCTCCAACAAATTGAGAAATATTGAACAGAGTCTTTACATTGACTGATGGCAGGAAGAAACTGCAAAAGAAGTGATCTTGCCACAACAATGACTTAAAAAGTATTTTACCTCAGACACAACCTTGGGATCAAGCAGTTGACTATGAAGAATTGTGCCTTGCTTTCCATACACTTGTAAACCCTGCAATCAATGACCACCCATTGTTGCTTTGTTGGTGTTTTTGGCTTTGTGATTACTCTAGATTAATGCAATCGCAAATTTGAATGAAACAAGAGCAGTCAGTTGGGCAGAAGGGAAGAAGAAGAGGTTGGCCAGAGGGTAGACTAAAAGATCTCCATGTTTCCTCTTCCACCAGTCTCACTTTTTCTCAGTCACTCACTATAAGAGAACATGGTTTTTCTCACACAAAAAGCCGTGACTCATGACAAGTGTATGAGGTAAACTTTGTGGTTTCATCCATTACAATGTACAATATGTGGTGTTTATTGTGGCATATATGACATTAGAATGACAATTTAACATTAGTTAATGGCACATATTACAAAGAGTTCAACTCAACCATGTATCATGAGCCATGGCTTTTTTGTGAGATGAACCACATTCTCTTGTAAGGATTGCAATGGCGAGTCATTCATGAAACAGCAACACAAGAATACCACTCCAGGTTTACATTTCAATTTGCAAGAATGCTTTGAACACCAATTAGGTCACACAAGGTGATCTGTTAGATTCCAGGATGGGTACATATATAGATCACACAACACGGATCTTTACCTGTAAAAACACACCAGGGGAGGTATGAGACAGTACCCCTCCTTTCCCTGTCAATCCTACAGTCTCCAATGCTGCAAGAGCTGCAGGTCGTGTCTGCAAAAAATTACAGAACAACCCACCTATTTAAACAAACAAGAATCGATCAAGCCAGAATTTGATAATATGATCAAAACATCAAAAGATCAAACATGCACATTGCAGCATTTACATGAGCTCCACATTTTTGTAGGTCAAAGACAAAGATTGCAAACCTTGCCAGTGGCAATAATGACCTGGACTCCCATCTTCATTGCTGCTCTCAAAGCATTTGCTGTCTTTATAGTGATCCTGCTGCTGCCATTGAGTAGTGTTCCTATATAAAAAACCCCCCATCCCCCTCCCAAATGGGACAAAGCTCAAGGCTCAACAGATTGATGTCTCTGCTGCAAGATGGCAAATCTCTCACTTTTAACAGGGAATTCAGCTCTCACTGGTTGGAGAAGTTCCTCGATACAAAACCAAGAACCTTATAAAATCTGTGATGACCTTTGAATAATTGATGCTACTTAGAAGAAGCTTACAATAGTATATACAACCTAGGTGCTCCATAGGATTTCAAGCACAAAAAAGTTACAGGCAAAAAGACACTACAAAAGAATGCAACATATAACATATTGCATTTGGATTACATGTGCCATTACCTGATGTCAAATTGCCATTTTTATGTAATATACGCCACAATAAACACCACATACTGTAACATTTAATTGGATGAAACCACAAACTTATTTACCTCACATGTGTCATGAGCTGCAGCTTTTTGTGTGAGAAAAACCACATTCTCTTGGAGAGAGAGAGAGAGAGAGAGAGAGAGAGATGCATGTGTACCATCCATGTCACAGAAGAGAATCTTGAATTTTGTTTGCAAACAACCACCACTGCCAGCAACAACACAATCTGCATCCCCATGGGAGTTTCCTTCATCGACCAGCATGGCGTACAGCTACAACAAAATATGCCCAATAATATCCCCCTGTCATTCAAAAAGCTGGACTTTGCTTTTTTCTCATGTGTTTGAGTGATCTTCTTGATCATACTCGGTCCCAAGGATCTGAATCCATCACTTTATATGAGAGGAGTGATCAATTGTGGAGGGGAAAGTTCAAGACTGCAACATTTGTGCAGCTGTTGAGTTTTTTTTTTCTCCAAGGTTTCAAGCTCCCTTAGTAGTAGTAGAACTTGGGTTGACTTGCTCTAGCAGCATACCTGAATAACAGGAATGCTGCTGCTGATGCATTGACATCACAGTTGTGGGTGGATGTGAACAACTGAAGGGTCCTGGCACACATGGTCCTCCACAAGATGGTTCTTCAAATGGTTTGCTGAATTTTCCGCCATCGATCGACATGCTAAATTTCCCTCTGTTCATGTATTGCCTTTGTCCAGCTCTCAAGCCTTGTGGTTGCCCTGGGCTTTGGTGGTGTCGTCCTTTAGAATTTGATGGACTGCAACTTGCACAATATGATGGCTGATGATGGAGATTCAGCTGAGGAAGCTTCAGAAGATTGGGTTTCTTGATGGGTTTTCTCTGATGCTTCATTTGTGGAATTTTTGACAATCCTTCTTCATGCAATGTGGATGCATACTGACCAGGATGTGCTGCAGGCATGTTGAACCCAAGACGGGATGTGATCAGTTCACGAAAAGCGGCTGTGGCTGCTAAGGAGAGATTCTCACAAGCTGCAAGCTGCAATTGCAAGCTAAGCTGTCCATTAGGTGGTGGTGCAGCTGCAGAACCTGACAGCTTTCCAACAGAATGACCTTTCTTCATTCTGAACAAGCCAGCAACTGCTTGGGTACCGGTACCACCATCTTCAGTCATTGGATTCTTGTACTCTTCAGAAACTGTAGCAGCAGCTGCTCCAGCATGATGTAGTAGGACACATTCCTCTCTTAGAGCAGCCATGACAGCCTCTGCAGCTAAGCATGCCCTGATGGCACGGCTAGTGAGCTCATCATCTGAAGAATTGCCAGCAGCTTTGCTGCTTTTTTTCTTGGATTTTTGGGAAGAAGACTGAAAACCCTCCCCAGGGCTGGTCATCAGATTTTCCACCTGGGTAGCTGTTCTTCCACTTAGAGATTCTGCAGTAAACCCATCAACCACATGCGGTTGTACTTGGGGCAGAACAATAGCGTGACCTTCTGCAACAAGGTTGATTTTTTGAGGAGTTGTTCTTCGTGATGCAGGTGATGATGATGGTGATTTTCTTCCACGAGTATCTCCTTTCAGAATCTTTCCTGGAGCAGCAGCAGCAGCCTTGTTCATCTTCTTCATCAGCTTCTTTTTGTGGTTTTCTTCTTCTTCTTCTTTTTCGTCTTGTTGTGAAACTATATTCTCATTTATAGCTGCTTGTGGAAAAACAGATGAGATCATACCAGTTCCTTGCTGCACTTTTGTTTCTATATTTCCCTCATCATCTACTTCCTCTTGCTCTTCTTCATCTTGTTCCGAGTCCAACATGTTATAATATTAAACTACTCTAACTAAAAATATGTCTTCTAGCTAGTTCCCAACAAGCAGTAGAACAAAATCAGAAAGGAGGCTGATGGGTCGAGCTTCAGGACTACTGTTTCCAAATTCAGACACTACTGCATGAATATTATTGGTGAAGAAGTTCTTCCTGCTGCAAACCCATCATGATCACCCACCCACCAATCGCTACAATGCTCCTCCGCACATGAAGAAGACCTGATGAAGGAGAACGAGCTGTGATCTAGTGTGATGAGCCTGGTGTGACTCTTGTCCTTTTGGTTGCTTTTTTTATTGTGCTGCACTGCAATTCTCCTTCTGCATCAGCGTCATCTCCTCCTCCTCCTCCTCCTCCTCCGCATGGAGTCCGTGCTCAAAGCTCCAAGCGCTGCCTGTCTGCAAGCAAAGCAACCAAGCGGTATGGTTGCTGGGAGACGACAGCAGAGGCGACGGATGAAAGCTCATCGCCCCACCCGACAAGAGGACTTAACCAAATTTGGCTACAGGAACAAAGAGGGTTTAACCAAATTTGGCTATAGATCAGACAGGTAAGTAATTAGAAAATGTTACGAAACCTGCTCCTCACATCTTCTATAAAATAGCAGTTTTTTTTTGGGTTCCAATTTTTTCCAAAATGAGAAAAATAATAAAAAAGAGAATAATCTGTCACAATAATTTCATTCATTTTTAAAATTTAAAATTTATTATTTTTTTCATGATCTAGCCTACTATGATAGTGTTATATGAAAGAATGAAAAATTTCAGACTGTAACATGCCATAATTATTTATCATGGTTTTTCACATCATTGAGAAAATATTTTTGAAAACAAGGTCTGCCAGAGTTCAAGGGTGGATCATAAGTTTGTGGCAACATTTTTGTGAGCTTAAAGGTTGGGTGGAGAGTTCATAAATCAATGTTTTTATCATTTTATTATATTATCGATCCATAATCAATTTTCAACATGGTATTAAAAGATGATTATTTTTTTAAGGAAGGAGAGATTGAAGTTGTTTTTTGTAGTTTTTTGTTTTTTTATTTTCTAGCATTTGATTGAAAGTTTCAAAGCTTTAGGTGTTTTGTTCTTTAACAATGTTTGATTCACAATCATGACATCCATTTTTGATGCTTAAAATATTGAAAAAGTTGAAGGGCAATAACTTTCATACATGGATGATGAAAATGAAATTTATCTTGCATGAAAAAGATTTGTGGGAGATCATTTCAAGATAATTATTGTTAATAAAAATTGAATTTGGAGAGATTGTTCTGAAAGGAGACATTCTTAAATAACACTTGTTCATGAATGAGGACAAATTGGCTTGTGAAACAATTTTCCTAAATGTTATTGATTATTTGTTGCATCATGTAACACGTGCAAAAACTACAAAAGATACATGGGACAATCTTTGTGCAACGTTTGAGAAAAGACATGTTGGCAATATATCACAATTATATCAAAAGCTTTACAATCTTAAGATGGAAGAAGACACTTCAATGCAAGTTCATATTAACAAGTTTCAAATGATTATAGATCAACAATGCACATATGAATGATATAATAGTCCAACATTGTGCAGTCACAATTCAACGAGCCAGAAAGAACATTAGATCGCAAAGAAAAATAGTCAAAATAGGATAAATATTAATGTTTTGCCATTTAAACCCATAGCAATCATGGCGAGTTTTTTTATTCATTCATATGAATGTCAAGGAATTCAAAGAAAAAATCCATTTGATAAAATTTTAAGTTTAAGTTTTTATTTAGGACCTTTAAAAATGAATAACAATGCACTAAACATGAGTCAATCTGGTAAAGGATTATCAAAAGGACTCATATAATAAAAACACATTTATTGGGAAAAAAATTTGGAGGATAAAAACATATTAACCACATTAAAAAACATTCATAGCCTAAAATATGTGGAGTTCTAAAACTTTAAAAATTCAAAGAACTTTCCAAAATTGATTGAGAATTTTATCATTTCAAAAGTCCTTTGCCACACATAAATGGGGTAAAATGTATATGATGTGTTAAGAAAAATTGTAGTTTATTATACAAGAAACATAAAAATGTAACAAAAATTAAAATATTATGATTTGAAATTATTGTCATTTTTAAAGATGAAACATTCAATTTATAACAAATCAAGACACTTTCAAAAATTCATACTTATTACAAAATGATGAAGAAAAAAACATCATGTACTTGGACAACTATAATCATTTATTATAACAAGTTGCAAGAAAAATTGTTCCAAAATTCATTCATTTAAAAAAACAAAATTTGGGGGAAAAAACATGTAGTCCTTTTCTAAAGTAATTATGTTGGCTCATTGTATATTGTTTGCACTCAACAAAGTATTATTTTGATTTGGAGAGCTTTGTCACATTTTTATAATTCCAACAAAAGGACTAAGCATTATTACATTTAATAATTATTTTTCCATGAAATTTTACACATACATAAAAAAAACCATAAAAAAATCTTTCCCATCAAATTTTCTTAAGGTTCTAGAATTTAAATCAAACGATTTTAAAATGTTCATTAGTACATCACGGTATGACAATGTTGATGATGATGATTTTTTTAAGTTGAAAAATGTTCTTCATTGAAAATTTACTTGGGTTAAGTGTTTTTTAAATCATTTAACAATAGTAAGATGAAGTTTTGAATTTTTTAAAAATGGAAAACTATTGTCAAATAAAGGTTTTCAGAAAACCTTTGCTGAATTATTAGTGTACATTTACACAAATGTACAATTATGTCTCAATTTCATATTCATAATTCTTGTGACTTCCTTTATTTTCGAAGCCCAAATCATTTATATGTGATCTTTAAAATTATTCAAAGTTAGTGAAATTTTACATGTTGCTACTTTTGATACTATAAATAGTTTCAAATTTACCTCAAATTGTGTACACTATAGCTAAGTACTTTACTAATAGATTAACCTAAGTAGGTTCGCTTAGGTTCCTAGCTTTAGGTATTTTGCCCAGGTCAACTTAAATAGCCTCATTACAAAATATTTTATCAAGTTTGTAACCAACTCAAGTTTGTGTGACTAGATGCAATTATGATATTAACTATTATGTATTCTAAATGCTCAAGTAGGTTGTACTTTCCTACTAGAGTACTTAAATATATACCCAATGGATATCTAAGTAGGTGCTTAAAATACATAATAGGAACCTAAGCTCCCTGGGAGATAGGTTAAATACCACTACACCACAATTTGATTTCTATGATTGAGATAGTTTGCAACTACTACCCAAAATAGTCATGTAGTTGTAAATGGATTTGAATCATAATCATTTTCAAGACTAAAGTCATAATTGCGATTATGTGACTATAAATATGATTATAATTATGACTAAAGGTAATTATGACTACACATATGACTACACAATTAATGTAAGCATATTAAAAAAATTAATTGACCTTGTTTGACCAAATTAAAAAAAATTAAAAAATACCACCATGGTCAAATTTGTATTGAATGCTTAATTCAATTTAATTTACTCCAATCCTAGTTTAACTTAACTTAACCTACTTCAAACTAGCTAACCTCAAGTAGCCTAGTTTATTTTAAATAACCTTATTTCTTCTAATTAATCTTATTTTAACTTAATGTACCATAGTTTGACATATGTAATTTAATTTAATTTGGTTTAGCGAAGTTTAACAATTTTAACAACCTTTAGATTTCACCAAGTTTAGCCAAACTTAAATTAATTAGCTCAATTAACTTGGTTTGGCCATAATTCAACCAAAACACCTTCTAAAACCTTAACAAAATTAAACCAAGTTTAACTATATTTATTCAAATTTAACCAAATTTAACCAAGTTTAGCTTAAGTGGCTTAATACAACTTGATTTCACCAATTTAAACCAAATTGAATTTTAATATTGAAGTTTAGACAAAATGTCTTAGTTTATCCAAGTTTAATCTAATTTATTTAATGTAAGCCAAATATATAACCAATTTTAACTATTTTTTAAAGGTCTAGCCAAATTTATTCAATTTCAATAATAATTAACCAAATTTAATTTAAGTTTAGCCAAATTTAACCAAAATTGCTTAGTTTAGCCAATTTATATTTGTTTGGCAACATTAGAGGAAGAATGCCAATTTGCAATTTCAATTTGTGACTATAAAATAGATGCAACTAATATTTAATTAAAATTGCTTTAGTTGTATAAGTGAAGTCATACCCAACATGTAGTTGCAAATCGTGACTCAACATGACATTGCCAAATGCACCATGGATGATGCATACAATCAACATATACATGGTCATCTTTTGGCATAACATTTACAACTAAATCTTGTTTTTGCAACAATTTTTGCAACTATCAAATATCCACACATTATTTGCCACATGTTGTGGTGCAATTGAAATTTGGCACGTGGCATATTAAATATATATTTAAAAAATCAAATGAATATTTATTTGAGTAAGTAGGCAAGTATATATGCTTATGTAAATAGCTAGGTAAAAATTAGATAGGTAGGACATACCTACCTAGGCTACATACCTACTTACCTATTTACATAAATATTAAAACTTATATACCTACTTATTTACCTAAGTAGGTAGGTAGGTAGGTAGGTCGGTGGACTAAAAAATAGGCATGTAAATAATGTTATGTCATTTTATGTTTTGCTTTTAGGGTTAAGCTTCTTTGGGCTCATCCCCAATGGCACATGTTATTTAATGTGAAAACATAAAAGAAAACACTTTTGTTATATAGTTTTCAAGATGAAATTTGAATGCAAAACATATGGGTTAAATTTTCTATTTACACTTTAGTTACAAATTGAATCCCAGCTAGAAAATTTAACCCATATGTTTTGTGCTTGTTTTTTAATTTTGTAAACTATATAACTATATAATGAAACATATAAATAAGAAACTAATTAACTAATTAGCTAATTAATTTATAGCCCATTAACTAATTACCTACCTACCTACCCACTTAGAAACCTACCTATAATGACCTGTAAATTTTTAATTATTTAATTTTAGAACTAACATTCTATTTTACTTCATTCTGTTTATTAACTAATTAATTATTTCATAATCCAAATTCATCAACAATATGTAATCATTTTATAAAATTAATTAACTGGTTATTACTTTAGTTCTACATTTGATCAACTAATTATTACAACTAATTGTTTTTTGAAACTTGACCTTTTAAATTTTAGTTAACAACTAAACAAATTTTTAAAATATTAATTGATTACCTATCTAATATACTCAATTTTAATTAATCCTTAATAATAAGTAAATAATTTATCTCACAAATATTTAATTAATTAATAATTAATAGCTCACTAACTATTACTTAGATTGATATTTATTACCCATAACTTTTAGCAAAATTGAATTATCAGATAATTCATTGAATATTAATTAAATTATTTTTTGAAAAAATGATTAAATTTTAATAAATTCTAAACTGATTAATAATTAGTAATTATGAACTTATGAACTAAACAGAAAATAAATTTAATTAATCATTAATAATAACTAGATAATTGACTTCGCAAAATTGGAATTAATGTTTTTATAAGCTACACAACTATTAATTAACTACTAATTATTATCTATTTATCATAGCTCTTGATTAGTGAATATGAAGTATGAAAGAATCAATTGAATGTTAATTAAACTGCGAATCAAAGTATTAATAAAAAATAATTATTAATTTCTAACTTATGAACTAAATAGGAAATAAATTTAATTAATCATTAATAATAAGTAGATAATTGAAGTTATGAAATTGTAATTAACAATTCTATAAGCTACATAACTATTAATTAATTAATATTTGTTTGTTATGTACCATAATTCTTGATTAGTAAATATTAATGATCAGGTAATCAAATGAAAATTAGTATTTAGTAATGAAGTTATACTTTAATTATTTATAGTTTGTAGTCTGATTAATAGTTCGAAATGAGAAATTTATCAAATTAATCAGTAAATATTGAATATTAGTTATAAAATATTTACCTGGCTAAATAAACAGACTAATTTTTTACTTAAAGTTTTATAAAGTTTTATTGATTATTTAGTATGAAATTATAGTTAAACAATAAATAATTATAGTTAATTAATTAATTTATACTCCATTTTTTATTATTATAATGAACTAAATATTATTATGAGATTATCAATAATTATTAATTGATTAATCAATAATAATTTATAAATATAATTTTTTTACTCATATAAAATCAGTTTTATTTGATTGATTATTATTCCATATTTTATTTTATTTTATCAATTTGCTGATATTACTATTTTATGAATAATGAAT
>Ga0116229_10003150_pt1 | contig 27106 bp, 26 predicted proteins | sample S1TSphgellanicum_3_FD_87313 | JGI IMG/M metagenome (GOLD analysis project Ga0116229, IMG submission 87313) | Host-associated microbial communities from peat moss isolated from Minnesota, USA - S1T2_Fc - Sphagnum magellanicum MG | ecosystem: Host-associated > Plants > Peat moss > Unclassified... | reverse complement strand
CTAAAAAGTCATGACATGCATGTGATGGTCCAACAACTACTTGGTGCTTGTGTGAGGCATTTGATGCATCCTGACCAAAGGCATGCCATTCTAAGGGTAGGGAAGACTTTTCAAAGGCTTTGTAGCACTGTTTTTTTTCAGAATTCTTGACAGTGGCCCTACCGGCTACTATGTGCTTGAGCTAGAAGCTCAAGTGGCTACACTAATACGTTTGGTTGTTTTTTTACTGGCTATATTGGAAAAAATTAAAAATAGAACATGGCTATTTTCCCCTTGGAGGGGTGCTGTATTTGGCTATTTCAAGTAGTAGCCAGTGTGTGAATAGTGACTATTTAAATTTTGAAAAAGTATGAATTTAGGTGACAATAGAAAAAATTGTGGAGTCGTCTGGCAAGTGTTGGAAGATCGGAGTGGCAAAACTGGCCAAAAATCATGGCTAATGACTTAAGTTATTTGAATTACGACTTAGAAGTAAAGGATGAAACACAATTAATCTATAAGAGACAAAAACTAAAATCACATGAACAAACTACAATACAAAAAAAATAAATTAACAAATCATGTGAGGGAGTTGAACTCTTGTCCAAGAGAACACTTCACCCAACTCTGGTGCATGATTCTAACCTGCAAGCCAATGTTAGTTTGATCATAAAAGGAAAATCATATGGGACCAATAGGAAGAAGAAATTTACCCAAAGTGCAACTTGTTAACATCATGGAAAAACCGAGGTTGTTTTCTAGAAAACATCAAGCCAAAAGACCCCTTCTTTCTTTCTCATTAGTCCAAGCCATTATTGCATCATCATAAGGAAACATATCAACCGTATAGAATGGTTGTGCAAACATGTGCACCACCAAATTTAAATGGTCACAAAACCAATTCTGCAATTTGGTAATTTCATGAACTTCATAATGGAAAAAGTTCTCTCATCTTCCATAGATCCCATAATTTAGACCATGGCCAACTTTGCCACTTTCATGAACTTTAGAAAGTCGAACACATAACAATGCATTGGAAGAGAAATTCTTCCAAATTTTGGACATTGGATTGACATCCATGGGCTAGTCCATAGCCCATTGAACATTGGACATCATTGTGATCTTAAAAAAAGAAAATTCTAGGTCCAAAACATTCACATCAAGAACAACCATGATCCAAGTTTGGGATGATCCAAGCTTCTTGGGTTGACTACAAAAATCTTTCAAGATAGCCATATGAACAAGAGAGGTCTGTTCACTTGAAGGTTTAAGCCAATATTGTGGGTAAACGAACTTTAAAACATCCATCACATCTTGAATTGGAAAGTGATTTTCTAGTTCATCACTGACCTTGGTTGTAGTTTCAAAACATTGTCTTTGCACATTGTTGATGGTTTGTTGGAAAATAGCACTAATGACAAGCACATAGATAGATGTCTCAAGACAACAGGAATGCATCATGATGGAAACGCCAGCAATTCAAAAACTCGAGGTTTCCAAACCAATATTTAAATCACGTGCCCATTCATGCATCACCACATTTAATGTCCCTTTCAGTAAATTTCGGCACTCATTATACACATCACCCATGTAGACATTCTGGGGTCAGTGTACTAGTAGTGGAAATTAGCCTTACACAACTTCACATCAACAACAAAATCACATACACAACATTATCAAAATTAAGAAAAATTACCAAGTTCAACAACTCCCAAGCTCCAACTCTTTGGGCATGAACATTGAAGATGTTCTTTCAACCAATAAATTCTAAAATTTAAGAAACAATTCTAACAAATCATAGATGTGCCATACTCACAATCTCACTAGGAACTTGGAAGTAATGGCAATGACAATCCTAGTTGCGTAGTTAATGATGGTGACAATGACTTCTTCGGAATGTTTCTAACCTAGGTCAATGTTTTGGTGAGAAATGACAACAATGGGGTAAGTAATGACAACTTTGGACAATGCGATGGAACCATTTGGTTGTGAGAAAAGTTTCAAACTTGGCATACATGGCAATAGCTATTACGATTTAGGAGAGATGATACGCGAACCTTATTTTTCCCTAGGTAGCCTTTTGTCAATTATGGTCTAATTTTAGCCTTTTTTTAGGCATATAGGTAAAATGGGCAAATTCTAAGTCAAAATCTGATGATATTTGACCACTAAAAAAACATCACCTTGTAGTAAGATCATTGACCCAATTGACATCCCTACTTTGAAACTATATATCCTTCAGACATTTGGTTATTGGAGGGTTGTTTTTCGCCATCCTTTTTTCACATCATGGAACATTAATTAACCAATGCATTTAGTGGATGAAGTGGACCAATGTGACCATGTTATAACTTATGGTGTTATCCAATAAATTGTTATTTATTAGTGTTGAAAAGTTATGTAAGGGTTAAAGGGAGACCTTAGGAGTGCATGGCAAGTGGGTATATGTATGAAGAAGCACTAGACTTTTATACCAAATATTTTGCATTGTTCCCATCCACACTCATCACCAGTTCGAGATGGGAAAGAAAAATAAGCAAATGCAAGGGAATTATTGCAAGGTTGGGCAAAACCAAAGACCCTTAGTAGGAGCAGAGTGCTTCACATTCATAATTATGCCTTACACAATATGACTACCACACAACCTCTTTTAAGGTGAGGGTTTTTTAACCTCATCATCTATTTAAAAAAGACCATTGTCTTGCACAATTTTGAGGCACAATCAAAGTGATGATCATTAATAGGAAGATATAAAAAAATTGGTGACCAAAGGGATTTTGATGCAAAGATTTAGATCATTCTTTAACTGGGCATCTATTTTCCATCTTGAATTACATTGTTAGTTTGAGAAATCATGGGCCTAAGTACACCCAACTATTGTGATGCAAATGCCTAAAATTACCATAAGAGACTCAAACTAATCCAAGGGCTTGTATAGTTTTAAACATGTGTAGTCCAACATGTATGAGGTATCCATGTAAGTTGTTGGTTTAATTTTTGTTCATTTTCAAAGATAGAATAAAAAGAAGTTGGTATAATTAGGTCTATGGGTCTTGATTTATTGATACGAATGCCACAAATAGATAGGTCAAAAACCCCTAGTAGTTAATCATGTGAAATAAGTTTTTGATTTGTAGTGGGTCAACTTGTTATTTGGTGTTATACTTCCCATTACACAAAAAGTTTCAATTTCTTAATTAAGTGGACTCTTGGGTAGGGTGTATGAAGAGGAACACAATGCCCACAAAGAAGAACAAAGCTTGTATCAAACAAGTGTGAAACAGGACTGAAGTGGCTGAATACTCATCAATTACCCTTGACTATCCCTCATTTTTCATAATGGCTACGGTTGCAAATTGGATGAATTCTATCTTTCAGCATCCATGAGGAGGAGGGCTAACTTCACTTAAATCATCCACCTTCGACATATGCTTTTTCATTTGCCTTTACCTGAACCACTTTCCATGGGTGAATTTGCAGGAGGCAGAGACAAATCATGTAACCAATGATTCTGTCAAAACACCTACCTTTCCAACAGGCAAAACTTATCCCTGGTAAGGTGCCTTCCTAAAATACATTAGGAAAATGAGATCTTAACCAGTGAGGGTTGCCATGATTTCTAATATCCGCACAACACTGGTTTGAACTTGCTATAGTTTTTTTCAATTTTGGACTCACATTCTGAGAACTTTTCAGAGGTGTTAGTGAACTTCATGGAGCATTTCCTATTGTAGCTGGTGTTGGTTTGACGTAGTGTTGTGCCAAGATCAACTTTTCAACATACCAGACTGGTTCTGGTATGAGGGTTTTGTCTTCTTCTTTTTCCCATGCCTGGCATGTACTGGTATGGGGTACTATTAGAATTCACAGGAGTCGGGTACCGGTATTATGCATCTCCAGCAACACTCAGTGTGGGACCGTGCAAAAATACGAAACCCTGTTGGAGACGGTGATGGCACATCCAGTGTGCATGCACTGTTTAGTTTCTCCCCCATCCTCACCCGTGAGAACCTCAAATGATGAACTAGAACATAATGCTCGACTATTTAATTCTCACCGCCTACGCAATCATTGTTGTTGGCCAATTCAAAATGACTATTTAATTCTCACTGCCTACGCAATCATTGTTGTTGGCCAATTCAAAATAGTCATTTATTGCAGAGACATAGTCATTTCCTGCTACCGGCGCTCCAGGAGGGCAATGGTAACAGGTGCACTTTTGTTTTTTTCCTTCCGTTCATTGCAATCCAACCTTTTTTTAAAGGATTTTGTAATTTTGAGAGGGTGGCTCTTAGACATATAATTGTGGTGCATATGTAGCAATATTGCAAATGTTGTATTGTGAAACTTTTGGCTACACAAAGTTTCAATAACTAGAAATCTGGCTATGTTTAATAAAAAATTTGCATTACAAGTTAGTGAGATATGAAAATGTGCACATGCAAAAACATGCAACTTGTGTGCATCACATAATTTAAAATATGACGACAGAACCTATATATTACATAGCTTTATGGCATTGCACATTGCATTATTATCTATATACTATGGAACTATTTGTATGCAAAAATCTCTCAAACCTAATTAAAGAACGTCCTTTTTCATTGTTGGGTGATTGTTCACAATAGGAGTTAGAGTACACCATGTAGACATACACAATGGACATACAATGCACATATGACACACAAGCTCAAATTCAAAATTGAATAGTGGAATTTGCATGTATATTAAACATTCACTTTAAACAAAGGGCATTCAAAACATATAGATAGAAACCTTCAAACAAACTCAAACAGACTTAAACACAAACTTGAAGAGAGATAGACCAACTCAAGAGGACTCAAATAAACATAGACTCTCTAACCCAAACAGAATACACAAAATCAAACATATTCAATGTTCATTGCTCAAACAAACACAGATTCGGAAAGACTTTGATAGACACAATTTCACAAATTCTCTCATATATAATTAAAAAGACACAAAATCAAACATACTCATTCACTATTCAGTGTTAAGAAACATATTCAAATATATACATAGACAGACATATAGATAGATAAAAATTTAGACATACACAAATTCACAACTCTTTAACTTAGACATAATTAAAAAGATATAAATCAAACATATTCACTACTTAAAAACAAGCCCAAACTCATAAAGACACAAACAAACATAGACTCAAACAAACACACATACACATAATTAGATAGATTCAATAAAACTCACAAACAAAACTTCAATGGCACATCTTCAACTCTAATATTCTAATTTTCGTAGCAAAAAATTGCCCAACTCTGATCAAAAGTTGTCATCATTGAAATGACCTTAAACCATCTCCATTATAATTTAATTCAAATTTCACCTAGGCTTTTGTTCTTTCTAGTCATCAAAGCATGCGTCATATGGGAAGGTGTTCAAAGTGAAGAAAATTTGGGAATACATTCCAACAACTATGTGCATGTGTTCATTGAGGTGATTCTTCAATTTTGACTCCATGAAAAATAAGGTGGAAAATGTTTGTTCATCTTCCACTAACCCAACACTTGCACTATTGTTATTTCTACCAACTTGAAAATTTTTGGGAATGAATGCCTCAAAATGCGAAAAGCCTCTAATGTTCTCTAAAGTCGTGTCAAAGGATTAACATGAAATGGAGCCTCCATTACTACAACAACATTGGACTTCATGTTCATCTTGAATATGTTAGCCTACATTTCAAAACCACTTGCAGATAAAATGCATGGACAAATCTTGGCCACTTCCAAGAATGTACTTGAGTCTTAAAAGTTTGATAGGTTGTAAACGTCCTTCATTGCAATATTGTCATTTGATCAACTGTAGATGACAGTTAAAATTATCTTTTGCATCAACTTGAAGCCAATACTACGAATAGCAAATTCCCATAGCGTCCATGATGTGAGATGTTAAAAATTCTTGAGCTTAATTTCGAAGTCAATGATTCTGCTACATCTACATATAATACCACTCAAAAAACAAGTGATTACCAAGTTATAAACTCTAGCCAAGCATCAAGATTCTAGTTGTACACCTTGAAAGTAATAAAAAATGGTTACAAATAGACTCAAACATATCTTTTTCTACTACTTTCAATAGACTTATAAGTTTACAAATGGACTAAGACAAACTCAAACAAGGACTCACAAATAATATTTGAATGTTTTCTTCATAATGTAAAGTTATACACGAGTTTTTCTACAAACTCAAATAGACTTAAGCAAACTCAGGTAGAATGAGACATATTCAAACATATAAAATGCAGACTGGTTTAAACTGAATTAAACTTACAAAAATTCCAATTGATTCAAATTGATTACAACAAAAACTTAGATTCAAATGTACTCAACTTATAAAAATTCGAATACTTGATAAAGGATTAAAATAGATAAAAACAAAAGAAAACATAAACAAATTCAGACATAATCACTATTTAGACAAATTCAAATAGAAACAACTTTAAACAAATTTAAATAAAGATAAACTCAAAATGGGTCCCAAAAAAAAACTTCAGCAAGATGCCTTTGCAACATCCACAAGACCATAGAAAATCTCGTGAGACAATTGGATCTTTTGGCCATGGGCATTTAAACATGTAGCCTAGAAAGTGAAACACCTAGAATCAAAACATAAATATTCAACACCCAAAGTGTTGAGGTCCAAGGAACTTGCTTTCCATTTTAGATGCGTTGTGTTGTGAATGTAGTCAACCAAATCATGGAACTCTTTGATAACATCAGATGTATACTTCATTATAAGATCCAAATAGTGAGTTCATAGTTGTCCTTGGCAAATCTTGACTACTGCAACATAATCACCAACAAAAACATCCTTTTTTAGTGCAAATTTGATTAGTTCATGGATAGTGTCTAGCATTGGCATCAAACAAGAAAGGGAAATGAGCAAATCCACATCACAAAGAAGCTCGAAATTCACCCAAGTAACCCATTAAAAATGGATTATCTTCAACCTTCTTTGCAACTAATGGCATGTACATGGAAAGAACCCGTTTTGTTGGATTGAGCATGTTAATCCAATGTGTTCTTACATTTCGCAAGATTTTACTCCCTTTTGCCTTCATCAAATCTACAAGTTTCAAAAACTCAAGGTGTTTTTGGGCTATGAAAAAAAATATATATAATGACTAAAACAAATCTTTTATGCGCTTCACAATAGGGATATGAGATAAAATTTGCACCGTTAAATTGGTGCAATGTGCCATGCAATGAATGCCTTCCAAGTGGTGAGCAAGTTTATCTTGTATTTGGCACATAACGCCATTTCTTACCCCCTAGAAAACATTTACACTATTAGCACTAAATGACAATAATTTTGCAACAACATTTGCATAAAAAACACTTGTGTATTTTTTTAGAACATCCATAATCATTTTAGTTAGATGATCAAAACCTCGTTCTTCAATGACCTACTCTAAAAAAATCAGTACATGTAAAAATGACACCAATTTTGTACAACTTAGCAATAAATTGAAATCCATGATTGGTTATCAACTGTGGTGATTTCATCACAAGAAATAGCAAGATACCTCGAACATGTAACAATCTTTTGCATTTTGTTAAGCACCTATTTGTGTAAACATTTGGCCATGACCTAGTTAGCAAAATCACTCCAATGATTTGTAGGGTTCATGAGAGCATTGAGAAAAGAAAATGGTGATTTCATGGCCTCAAATTCCAACATTGGGCGGCCCTCTTATAACTTATGCAAAATGGTGGCAAATTACTACCTTTTTCTTCCTTTTCCCCCCTTCAAGCTTCCCTTAATCACTTGTTCAGTGATGGAAATATGACTTCCTTGAAAGTATATTACTTCATTATTGGCATGGCTACAATTCTCGTTCACATAAAACTTCGCTTCCTTCTTACCCAAATGTGGCATATATCAAACCACTTTTGTCTTTCCCATATGTTTTTTGAACATGTTAGATTTAAGACCCAAGATGACATCCTTTCCCTTCACAGTCAAACACACAATGCATTTCACACAATTAGTATCTCCAAGATCACTCTTGAGCATTTCTGCCCATGGAAATTGTGTAGCTATTTCTTTGCACTTGTGAGAGACATAATAATTATTTTTAGATTTCTTTGGTAATGGCCCATCTTTTTTGTTTGGAAAAACCTGGATCTTAGATAGGTCGGGTGCAGTAAGGGGAATGAATGTTAGTAAACCACTTGGGCACACTAATTACACAACAACATTGTTATGCCTTGATTTCAAATTCAATTCAACCTTGATGTTAATCGAATTTACATCAAAAGATGGCATTGCTAAAAACTTAAGTGGAATCGTCAAAGGAGAGGCATTGTCATAATTGCAAATAGATTTGAAGAAAAAAGGTAACACATTACTTGTTATTTCACGCTTCACATTCCATGTTAAAGCCATCACATTCACACAACATGAAATAGAAAACTCTTTTAAAAGAAACTTGTGCACACTACACACAATGCATAGTGCATAAAGTCTAGACATAAACTATTGAAACACAAAGTCTAGACTATTCGATGTCTACAAAATCACAAATTCACCAAGCCCTGACTCTCAACTCTTGATTCATTGAGTTCCAACTCCCGACTCACTAACTCATGATTCTTGATTCACTAAGTCCTAACTCCTTATTCATTAATTCGTGACTCCCAACTTGTCAAGAAAACAAATTCAAGCTTTAGCTCATGATTGAAAAAACAAACAAAAAACAACGAAGGACTATAGCACTTTAATGTGAATTTACAATGTTCACAATTCAAAAACAACAAATGACAATGAAAGACACTCTAGCATGCTATGCAATGTTCATCGCCTAATTCTTCCTACTTAAAAAACAAACAAAAAACATTGACCTAATTTCCAAAGAGAAAACAAAGAGAAAACAAAAACATACATGTATTTCAAAGTTTGGCATTCATGGCATCACGCATCAATTCAATGACAAAAATGGTGCAATGGTGCACCCCACTACTTCACATCAATGCCACAAGCTTGAAGCTCTAGCCTCCTCCACTCTTACTCCTAGTCTCCACTATCTAGCGCTCATGGCGATGGTTGTTCCATAATCATTGCAAGGACTAGTGATAGAAGACAATAACCTACTAACCTTTTTGGTGAAGGATCCATCATTCATGGGGTTCGTTGGTGATTAACTTAGACTTGACGATGCATGTTAGCAATAGGCTTTACATCACAACTAGTTAGACTAGGTAATCTATGTTAAGATTTCCATCACATTGTGGCAATCGAACTCTACAAATGTGATGGTATATGGTGATTTTATTTTATTTTATCCTTTTTTTTTTTTTCCTTTAATGGATTTTGCAAAGCACTTTCTTCCATCATTTTTTTGCGATTTTTCACCAATAGAAAAAGGTTGATCTCCACCAATGCTAAGTATACCATTATAATAAAAGGTTGGCCCTATTCACTTTATGAATCTCTCATTTGTTGGATTGTCCATCCCCAAAAATTGCGGTCATATCATTTCATTGCATTTCCACCACGCATGTGATATTCTCCTCTTGCATTATACAATCACACATAAACTTTAGGATAAAATAAACAACTTTTTTTTTTTTTCTATGTATATTTTGAGGGAGCTCCCACAATAAAAGAACCCTAGGGCATTATGTTGGGGAAGTTTGCCCAATTCTATATGTTCCCATGTTCCTAATGGAATTTTTTTTCTATGAAACATGAAAGAAATAAGGAAATTAAAAAAGAATAATTTACTTTAGGGGAGGTTCTAGCACTCATGCATTTTCTTGAAGTTTGGGAACACCCTTAAGTTCACACCTTCAAGTGCCCCTCCCTTAAGAAAACACACTCTTATGGGAACCTCCCCTACAATTTATGTAGCTAACCAAAGGCAACAAATTGCAAATAGGTGTAATACAATACTACCCAATGGATAGCAAGTTGGCCATTTAATGGATGGTTGCCAACAATACCCTTTGCCACCCAGAAAATGGTTTAGCCACCCATTTTGTGGCAAAGGGAATTAGTGGTGTTTGCAACCACCCACAAAACAAATGGATTGCAAATGGGTGGCTACCATTACCTTCTATCACATATGATCCATTCAAGTTCCCTTCAACCATCACATAGGAATGTCATCCTAAACTATATTAGAAACTAGCTTATAATTACATAATAGATTTAGTTTAAAACAAATTTACCAACAAAAAAGGCCTTATAGCCATATGAATCCAAATGTGTAACAATCAATATAATGATGAAACCCTACCAAAAGAAAACACCCAAGAAAGGGAGAAAAAAAACAAGGGACAAGGACCAAAGTCCAAGCAAGCAAAAAACCCAAAAGAGGTGGGCCACCTAGAGGTAAGGGAAACCACTAAGTAGCAAAACCTCCATTAGTTGCTTGAAGCATATCCACTAAAGAAAGGGAAGGTAAACCCAATAAAACTCCAAGCCTAGAAAAACCTACCCTTACAATAATAGCCCACCTTGAAATGGAGGCGGCTTGCATTTTTTATAGAACCATTGACATTTTTTTTAATATAAAAGGAATGCAACATTAATAAATGAAGGCCTCCAATGCCTTTTATTGTCCATGTCATGTTAGCACATTGATGAAGAAAGTTGTTGAACTTCTGATGAAGGCATCCAAAAACATGTGGTAAGAGGAAGAAACACATCCATTAGGTACTAGTTGTGATAAAGTCTTTTTTTCACCTACACAATCGTAACCCTTCATGAATTGGAATATAAAAATTAGAATTTAATTTGGAGCAATATATAACTTACACCTTGATCATCCTACCCACCATCCAGTTACTAATTGTTGGCACATCAATATCATAATTAGTGATTGTATCAACTTGGATGTCTTGTTGTTTTTTCGATTTTCAACCTCCTTACCAAATTTCCCATTCCACAACAAAATCACATATAATTATCATAAGATGGATCTTCCATACATGTCTATAATTGGTTTGAAATCTTCCACTTAACTTAAGGTATGGGCGCAGTCACAATCCAATGAGCCAAAAAGGGTGTCAAACCACAAAGAAAAATAATCAAAATTGGATAAATATTTATGTTTTTCCATTTAAAATCATGGCAAGTTATTATTTTTTCATTCATATGAATAACAAGAAATTCAAACCAAAAATTCATTTGATGAAATTTTAGGTTAAATTTGATTTAAGACCTTTAAAAGTGAACAACAACACGTCAAACATGAGTCAATTTTGCAAAGGACTATCAAAAAAACTCATATAATAATTTAAAAAATTGATGAGAAAAAATTAAGAGGATAAAGACCTATTAATCACATTTTTAAAAAATTCATGCCCTAAAATATGTGGAATTGTAAAACTTTAAAAATTCAAAAAACTTTCCAAAATTGATTTAGAATTTTAGAATTTCAAAAGTCTTTTGCCACACATAAATGGGGTAAAATGTACATAATGTGTTAAGAAAATTTGTAGTTTATTATATATAAAAAAAAAGGTAAAAAAAATTTTAAAAAATTATGATTTGAAATTATTATCATTTTTAAAAATGAAAAACTAAATTTACAAGGCATCAAGACACTTTCAAAAAATCATATTTATTAAAAAATGATGGGAAAAAAATGTCATGTATTTGGAAAACTATAAACATTTATTATAACGTTGCAAAAAACATTGTTCCAAAATTCATTCATATGAAAAAAAATATTTGGGAAAAAAGGATATATAATCTTTTTTAATAGTAATCTTGTTTGTTCATTGTATCCCATTTGCACCCATATGGTTGACAAAATTGTTCTCACATGCAAAAATAATATTTCTCACTCAAAACATTTCAATGTCTTAAAATTAAAAGGATTTGAGTCTAGGTAAATATTTAATTCTTTTGAGTGGTTCAATCTATGCAATTGGATTCTTGAATGGTTCATTGATCATATATATATATATATACATATATCCATCAAATCAATTGACATTTCATGCCCATAAATATTCAAAAAAATATTTATCTTCATGTTAACATGGGTTTCACAATCTCTATTATGTGTATTGATTTTTACATTGAAATAAAATAATATTGAAATGTTATTTCAAAACATTGGACCAATAGTCTATAATGATATCAAGTAAGTTTTTGATTTTGTATCAAAAAGATCAACGAAAATTTTTATGCTCTAAAATTGAATAAGTTTGCAATTGCAATTTGTAGTTATATAATTACAGTTTTATTGTTGGTGTACAACCTCATTCCACAAAAAAAATCAAAAAAAAAATTCTACAAGTCTACAAAGTCAATTTTTTTTTTACAACGATTATAATTCCATAAGCCCATGTACAAAAAATCACAATTGACCCACCTTTTCATGCATCACTTACACCAAGAATTACAACCCATTAAAGGGAGGAATGTTATCTTATGAACATGTGAGTGTGAACACGAACAAGTGAACCCAAATGAATCTTTTCAAGAATATCATGTTGATGTTGATGGAATATTTTTTGGCACATGGGATGGAATATTTTGTGACGTGGAAAAATATTCTACCATGTGGCAATGGATGAACGATATTCTTGGATGATAAATAAAATGGATGAATTTTTATATAAGATGGATGCCAAACTTGTGAGAAATCATGGATGACCCACTATCTCATTCATAAAGGGTGGAATAATTTCATGTTGGTTTTATCTTGAAAAATACAATGCATGAGATACTAGGAAATACTTCAAGTTATATTACAAATTTTTTTAATATGAATTTTTATAGCATCTAAACCATTTAAAATTTTAAATTGAATCCAATTTAGTGGCGTATAAACCTATTGACCCACCAACAGGTATGTGCCAATCCATACGTTACACTTTCACCACCAAGAAGCATGTGCCCATTAAAAATTGAGACAATACTTTACTATAAGCCTATTGACCCATTAGGAGGTATGTGTTAATCCATACACTCCCCATTCACCACGAAGAGGCAGGTGCCCATTAAGAAATGAGACAATACCAAGTAGCCATTAACACTTTACATTGTTTATAACATTTGAAGCTATTTGTTATTTTCATTCACAATCTCAACCTCTTGCATCTTAACACCATTTTTGCTACTTGTAGAACCAAATTACATTTTCCCCCCTATACTACTAATTTCCCTAATCAATACTTGAATTTGCATTTACTCCACCCTTATTATTTAGCTACATCCTTTCTACCTTTAAAAACATGTTTGCAAACATGAAACCTTTATTCTACAATGGGAAGAAGAAAATAGACACCAAATGTCACATCAAACACTTTGGAATCAATGATTGAATACACATTAATCTCAAGCCACTATGAAAAAATATAGGGTTTTACAATTGGGCTAATAACTAGGTTTTCTAGTTGCACTGAACATTTGCAACTCATGGTATTTATATAGCCTTGAGTGCTAATGGACAAGTTACAGTAGTTGTAGCGGACATCCTATGTTGTATACAATATCGTATATATGGTGCAATTAACATGCAACTATATGTAACTTTTTTGTAACTAATTTCCATCTTAGATTCTCACGCACATTCCAATGTGATGAACGAAATTCCAACGTGGCTTTTCATCCATTTGTCAACAAATGACATATGTTAATAACTTTTGCAACTCATTTACAATTATTTTACAACTAGTTTGATGAACGTATCTTTAATTATTTCATTCATCCATTTGATGAATGAATTATGTTCTTATATTTTATAACTTATCTACAATTATTTTATAATTAATTCAACAAATGTATTCTTTCATTATTACATTTATCCATTTGATGTGAATGGATTCTATCCCAATCCTTTGCAACTTATTAATGAATGTTTTACAACTAGTTTGACAAATATATTCCTTCATATTTCATTCATCCATTTGACAAATGGATTTTAAATATCCTTATCTTTTGCTACTTATTTGCAACTATATTATAACTAATCTAATGAGTATATTTTTTAATTATTTCATTCATCCATTTGAGTAATGAATTTTGTTCTTATCCTTTGCAACTAAATTACAACTAAAGATGAAAATGAAAATAAAGTATTCATGACCAATTTGCAACTAGGTGTTTAAGTTTGAGTTTCAAAGCAATTGTATGGTAATTGATTTTAGTAGTACTAAACAACTAAATTGCAACTTACAATGCAATTATACAAACTTCACACAACCATTATCATGTTGTCCTAATTATAATAAATAATGGTGAATTGCATAGGACATCATTATTTATGAACATGAAATGGATTTGAAACTTTAAATAGATTTACATTACAAAAAAAATTTATAAAATGTTTATATCAAAAGACAATTTAACTATGAATCTAAATATAATGCCCAAGCTATTTATAACAAACGTTTTTCTTTATCTAAACAAAAGGACAGATTGTAAAAATGATGACCCGTAATAACCAAATATTGTCATCTAAAACATTATGTTTCATAAATGAATCTTTTATTTTATTTTTGTTGAAATGGAATTTGAGCCATGCAATTTCTACAATCCACCTTATCTGTTTGAAATTTGTCATGTTATAATATTTAGTTGCACATGTGAAATGAAATCAGTGGCATATCATAACATTGTAATGTGAAAAATATCTAAATAATCCTTTCAAATTGAATAAAATAGTTTACAATTGTACTGCCACTAACATGCAACTTATTTGTCATTAAAATTCAATGTATGTAGAACATTGATACAACCTAAACTATAATTTGTACACTTGTAAGTAAAATCAAATATCGTGCTTATAATCAGGTAAAGTGAATTACAATTTTAAATACTTTTGAAAAAATCTTACCTTATATACATGATTTTGATATTGATGGATTGAAACATAATAAAAGTTTGACCCTATAACATAAAAACAACAAAAGTCATCACAAATGTTCAAACACAAAACAAAACATATATAACATGATTATTAATTTTAAAAATCACCTTTCTTAAATCTCTCATCATTATAAGTTAAACTAAACCTGTATAATCAACTTTTAAATAAAATGGAATATATTTTCACATCATTTTCCTTTAAGATCTGTAAATAAACAAAAGACCAAAAATCAACACAAACCTTCAACATCCAAAAGTAATCAATTTCAACATTTACAAGTAAGAACAAGAACCTTCAACATCTAAGAACAAAAATAAGAACCTTTAATATCCAAGAGTAAGAGCAAAAAAATTCAACATCTAAAACAAAAAATAAGAACTTTGAATATACAAAAGTAAGAGCAATAACCTTTAACATTAAAAAGTAAAAGTAAAAACCTTCAACATCCAAAAGAAACAATAAAAGTTTTCAACCTCTCTAAAAGCAAAGACAAGAACCTTCAACTTTCAAAAGCAAAAACAAAAACCTTCAACCTTTTTGAGAGCAAAAACAAAAACCTTCAACCTCCAAGAGCAAAAACAAAAGCCTTCAACCTTTTTAAAAGCAAAAAAAAGAACCTTCAACCTCCAAGAACAAAAACAAAAGCCTTCAACCTCCAAGGAAAAAAAAAATCTTCAACTTCTTGAAGAGCAAGAACATGAACTTTCAACCTCCAAAATAAAATAAAAGCCTTCAACTTCTTTAAAAATAAAAACAAAAACCTTGAACCTCCAAGAAAAAAAACAAAAGTCTTCAACCTCTTCAAGAGCAAAAACATGAACCTTCAACCTCCAAACAAAAAAAAAAGCCTTTAATCTCCAAGTTATTTAAATAAATAATAAAATTGATAACAATCTTTTGGTTTTCGGTTTAAACTAAACAAACTAAAAAATCCGTAGTTATAACACATGATATGAAAATTGCATCACCAACAAAATAGGAAATACACAAAATGTTTGAATATATAAAGATTTTTTTTAAAAAAATCATCTTGAATTTCTTAACAATAAGCATAAGCGCATGAAGGTTCATGATGCATTGGGGCAAATTTGTTGATATACTCCCATGTATCATTTGTTTAAGGGTTTTTCACCCAAATTTTAGATCTTTAAATTTCAAATTTTAAGTTGAAACATAGTTGCATACTTGTTGCAAACAAGTTGAAATGTCATATATATTGGGTGGTGGAATTGTATACACATGGCATGATCATATGTTATTCAAGGCCATACATTTGTTGCAAAATAGTCATTGATTAATAACTAAATTTATCTTAGTTGTGATGTAATTGTTAGGTGTGACTAAAATGCAACTTGTGAACAAAGTCAAACATGGTTGACGACAAATGTATAAATATATATCTTGCAACTAATTTGCAATTACAATATAACTCTTTGATTTTTTAACGTGACATTTTATTTATTAATTTGTTGTATTTCCATGGGATAGTTGTAATGTAATTGTATATTAGTTGTTTTGGAGTTCTAATTGTAAGGTAGTCTAGTTGCCAAAGACACAATTTTTCATAATGAGCATTTTAGATAGAATCTATGAAATGACAAAAAAATTGTTGGAATATCCAAAAGATGGTACTAGATTAAACCCCTTTGGCATTTACTCAAAATCAGAGCATGGGGAATAGAATGGAAAAGGGTAATTGACAAAACAAATGAATGGGTGGCATGGCGATGGGTTAATGTGAAAATAGATAAAAAAAGTTTTGCATTACTCAAACAAATTATACACATTTATAAAGAAGATATGGAAGTTTACAATTTGGTGATGTTTACACATGTCGTGGATTCTTTCAAAGAACGTGTGAATTTGAAGGAGTTGATTCCAAAATTTTTTTTACAAGCCTCCTAAATGATTTGTCAACAGAGGATTTGGTAACATTTGGCAACTTGTTGTCAATAAAGTTCATGAAGCCCTGAAGACTAATTGTATGTAAATCATGGATGGCAAGCTTAGGTGCCATTTGAAGTCAAGAACAAAGCTTTAAAACAACCGGTGAATCTTCAAATGATAAGGCCAGCCCCGAAATCACAAGACCTATATGATAGTTTTAAAAAAAGATGTGTCAACAAATGATTGAGGAACCAAAATTTGATCATTTCCATTACATTATGGTTCAATAGATGTGATAATAAAAAAAATTCAAATTATGTGATGTCAAAAGAAAATATTAACTTTAGGAAAAAAAGAAAAGAAAAAAAGGTCGACATTGAATGTTAAACAAATCCATAGTGACTATAGAAACAAATAGTCACATTAGAACATTAATTGACAAGCAAATACTTACTTTTGTGGTAATTAAGACACATGTAGTTGTTCTACCATTTAATGAATCAAATGTTATGTGTATGCATTTATAATCAGTATTTTTTTAAATGACAAAAAAGTAAATGTGTTCAAAGTTAAAGATCTAAAAATCTATGAGAATGGCATCCAATCTCAAAGAGAAGAACTAGGCATTAAGGCACACATTTTGAAACATCTCACAATAATTAGAGATCAACAAGAAAATATCTACTATGATTGATGAATAAAATAATAACTAATCAAATAATGGAACGTTAATAATTGATTAACATAAATGTTCACATCCAAAACAATAAGAAGGATGTTAAAAAATGCTAAAAACAAAGCGGACGTGTAGACGTCCTCAATGATTGTGTATAATGAAAAAGGGGCATGGTGGACGCAACAAAATTTCATTGCAAATGTTGTTTTGGAGTTGTAAGAATGCTTGTTAGAATTCTTCGAGACTTGAATTTGTATCTAATAGTGGATCAAAAACAAATGAAAGTGATAGATGCAAACCAAGACAAATTAGTAGAACAGGGTTTAGAATGGGATATTGGGCATCGAGAAATAATGTGCAGGAATACAAAATCTATGCCATAGTGATACAAATGTTCGACTTGGTTTTTGTGAACAACTTGCAACCAACTCCTAGTGACAATCCATGTCCAATTGAGTCAACAAACCGCAACCATATGAATCATTTATTATGCCAAGCAAAATATTTCTTAGGGATGAATAGAGTGGACCACTATTCATTGGTAAAAGCCTCATGCAAAAAATGGCTTAAAAAATGAAATTAATCCAAATCACAATGAATATGAGTTGCTTATTTTAAAATACGATGCAAACCAAGACAAATTAGTAGAACAGAAAGGGGAAACCCTAGAGGAGGAGGAAGAAGGAACCATAGTGGAGGAAGAAAAAGACCCGAAAACACCATCATAATCGACATTTGAAAAAAAAGAAAACTCAAAAAGATTGGATAAGAAATGTTGTAGGTAAAACAATAGAATCATTGTTGAATCGCAACATCAAGAGGAATGCGGGTCACCATCATATGTCCATGATTGCATACACATTTACAAGTGAGGACCATCAACAAAATTGTAAGTATCCCATTTTTCATAAGAATTTGAGAATGAACAAGAAACAACACAGGACATTATTGAAAAGTTAGAGTCGATTGAAGTTGTTTTGCACTATTGACTCTTAGTTTGTAGAAATAATTAGAGCATGAATACAAGGAATATAATTGTCCTAATTCTTGTATCAAGGAGTATGCAAAACCAAGAAGGTGCCCACAACATGACAAAAATAGAGTCCTCCAACCATATGTGAATCAAGAAATGATTGGATCACCACCAAACCACAATAAATGTGGAACAAAATTAAGATTTTTTAGATGTAGAAACCAAATGTAATTATATTGAAATAAAATGGATTCAATTTTAATTTTGGAAAAAAGGATGCATTTCGCTTATAAAAATGTAAACAAAACTAGGACATACATATATGAGGACAGGAGAAAAATGAAATAGGACCTAGAATGTATATTACAATTATGAACAACTAAAGCAATAATGAATGAAAAGCTTTGCGTATGCATATGCAATTGCTACTTCTCACACTGATAAGAAAGTAAATGTGTTCAAAGTGAAAGAATTAGAAAAAATAATAGGTTATAATAATGTATAATCTCAAGGAGATGAATTAACGCCAAGTGGCAAATTTTGAAACATCGTGCATAAATTAAAAATCATGTTTAATGATCTCACCTACAAACGCTCATGCTCACATAAAATAGTATATACCCTACAACTATCCACCATGGTAAAACATTCTTCATCAACGTACAAGGTGGCATTGTAATTTCGTTGAATATTCATGTGCATGGGTTCAAAAAAATAGCTAGCAATAATGAAAATGAATCGTTAATTAAAACAACTTGAACATCCTTATGATCAACATTAATGCATAAATTTTGAACATAGACAATTTTTATTAATAGAAAGGTTGAATATATATATTTCAATTTGCAAAGTCTCATACAAAGAATGCATCAAAAGGAGAAAAAAAAATCATCAATCAAGTTCGATATTTTAATGGAAAAAATAAGCTAGGTCCAAAGAAACAAACAATGAAAAGTTATTTATTCCGCCAAAAAGCCTTCAAAAAAGTGATGTGAAAAGGCTTGCTAGAGATAGTGAAAAAGGAATGACAATTGCAATCGAAGACTTGATGGAATAATTTGTAGATAATTTCAGTCTTCTTCATTCCAAAAAAAGGAAGGGTCGGAAATGCAATGTAGTGCACAAGGAAGAGATCATGATAAATGGTGTAGTATTAAATGTTTTAAGTGACAAAGAAACAAAGAATGCAACATCATTTAGTGAAGAAGATGAGGAGGAGATCCTCAATGTGATAGAAAGGGACATCCAAGAGTTTAAAGACAGATAGATGATGTTTTGAATTTGTCCATATTTGAATTTGTTTAGCATTGACATCCACAAATTCTAATCTAGAGCGACAATGATATGATAGTACAAGAATGCAAGTTTTAAATAGCCTCCTAATAGTTATATATATTCCATACTACATTATGGACAATTCATGCTTATTTGCAATGTTCTTGATCACCTTCACCTGAATGCGGGTTAAGGTTTATGCACCCTCTCCTATTATCAATGTCGATCATAAGGGGACTATTTCTCGGAACAAACTATGGATTAAAATTTTATTAAATTGCACATGGAAACAAAGATGGAATAGTGAAATGTAGTAATAAAAAGTGATTGGATAATTGAATTTGATGGAAATACTAATTATAGACCACATCTAAAGAAACGAAATTATGTAAACACAATTGTTCTCAATTGAACATTTCAAAATATGCATGTTTTCTAATGATATCCATCACAAAATGGCAATTCTAGAATATGGAATTCACACCAAGACATATAAATGTAAATGATATTTGTGCAAAGATTTCATTTGAATATGGGAATAAAATTTGCAATGAATTTTCCCAACACAAGGACTAAAGAATGGTGAATTTATCCTTAGATGAACAAATTATGTTTATGGAAAAGATTATGCAAACAACATATAGAAAATATATTTAACCATGACAATTCACTACTAGGAAACCTGGTCCCAGCCACTATGCATTCCACTCATTTTCAAGTGGATTAGATGAATTACACTATAGTGACATTATAGTGACATCTTGTCCAATTTAGTGGAATTGGCTAATGAATGGGGTTGCATGGCAATGATCAGTGGAATCCTAGTGAATTAGTTTATTGTAATGGCATACCTATACCCAAGATAATAGTGAGTGGATTATCCCCTATGATTTTTAAATGAAATACATATTAATGTTTTGGTGATTACATAGTGATTTTTTTATCACTATTTGACCTATTATTCTAATGGGTGTATATTGATCTTCTAGTGAATGCATCAAATGATATTCTAGAGTGGTTGTGCATTAATCTTAATGTCATGGTTCCATAGTGATTTTCTAGTGACTAGCCATGTTAGTGATTCCAGAAAGTTTCAATGTGTAGCACACCATATTACACGCATGACTAATCATAGCTTCTATTAATGATTTTTCCAATTTGTTGTATTAACATATTGCTTTCACACTTCAATTCTAAACATTAATTTGCACTAACATTCATCATTGTAGGATGCAATACTAGTGGCTAGGCTCACTATAATTGGGTAGTGGGATTGATCGTTGTATTCCATGTCATTACATCTATTAGTGACTTAGAGGTCATTTATATAAAAGTTCTCCATAATCCAAATCTTTCAATTACCATTTTTCTTGCATCTAATCATAATCACACATTACATTGGAATTCACAAAGCTTCAATCCCTAAAAGTTGTCATTTGGCACATGTCACTTTATTCTTTTTCATTCAAACATGTTCATTCACATAGCAACGTGGTCCATACACTACCCTCATTAAATTGACAATCTACCCTAGTTAGTCACTAAGCATTATGTCAATGATTTCATATTGCTACTTGGCCAATGTATCATTAAGTCATAATTAAAACCTAATAACTTGAGTTAATTTGATGTGATGTGTCACTTACATGCATTTTTTGAATAAGATGCAATGGTGTTGATTTTTCTTGGCCCCTTTGCTTTGAGCCACCTCCTCTTCCCCCTCCTTTTTTTCATTCAATATTGGTTTTTATACGCTAGCCCCTATAAACTACAACACATTTTGCCCAAAGACCTATGTCATTAGGGCCTATTCAATCATTAATATCTATGCCATTAAGGATGGTTTCATTGACATTTCAGTCACTAGTGGCCTATGTCACTCAACAATGCCACATAATATCACTAGTGGCCTATGTCACTCAACAATGCCACATAATATCACTAGTGGCCTATGTCATTCATTAGGACTTGGGTCTGTCATTACGACCTATGTCACTAAAGAGTCATATGTCATTAATCACTATGCTATGAAGGCCTATGTCATTAAGGAATCATATTTCATCAATCATTATGTTGTGAAAGCCTATGTCACTCATTAGGACTTGGGTCTATCATTATGACCTATGTCATTAAGGAGTCATATGTCATCAATCACTATGCTATGAAGGCCTATGTCACTCAATAGGACTTGGGTTTGTCACTACAACCTATGTCACTAAGGAGTCATATGTCATTAATCATTATGCCATGAAGGCCTATGTCATACACTAGGACTTTGATTGTCACTACGACCTATGTCACTAAGGAGTCATATGTCACTAATCATTATGTTATGAAGGTCTACATTAATCACTAGGATTTGAATTTGTCACTATGACCTATGTCATTAAGGAGTCATATGTCGATAATCATTATGCCATGAAGGTCTATATCACTAAAGTTTTGTTTCAATTTGAACTTGGTATATTATGTCACTAGAACATATGCCACTAAAGCCCATGTCACTTAGCTCATGTCTTTCAAGTTTATAATATCACTACGGTCGTTGTCATTTCTATTTTATGTAAATGTTATTATGGTTTCTATATGTCACTAGGGTTTGTGTGAATTGGGCCTATTTCGTTGAGTTTAATGTCATTTAAAACATGTTCTTTGTCACTAGGGCTTGCATCACTTGGACTTGGTGTTAATTTATGCTTATTTCATCTACCACGGTGATTATATTTTAAAGCTTTGTTGAAACCATTAAACTAAAACATGCACATGAAGGTTTGAGATCTATGATACTTGTTTTGTTAGCTTTTGCACATCCTTGTCCTATTCCTCCACCTCATGTGCAACTCCTTCGAGCTCTTATCAATCACAATGTAATGATGTTTCATGATTATTCATAACAAAATAGGTCATACCCGGTTACCTGGGATGAAAATTCACCTCTTGTCCTAACAACTTTGTATCATTTATGGAGTGCAACAATAATATAATAATTTGCAACATACAACACTCAAGTCAAATGAAACTTGTAGCTCCATGAAGTGGGTTAATGGTGTGCATCCCAAAGCTATCGGTTCCCATGATTGGGCATGAACAACTCGCATACAAGTTCATTTTCCCTATTGGCATCTGGAGTCTTCTAATAGTGAATGTTTACATATAGGTGAACCACACTACTTGCAACAAAGACACATGAATCCTATCCATAATTATCAATGGTTTGCTCACAAACATACATACCTTGATCTTGAACTACTACATTTATGTGGAGACATGCATTTAGTGCCCACCCCCATAATAGCAAAAAGTTGGGCTACATACATTGTACATGCTAAGAAATCAAACCTAAAATTTAGATTAGAATTTAAAGGAACAAAACTTGGCACTTCAAAAAATGTGGAAAAACAACAACGTTTAATCACTTGTAATTTGCATAAGGTTGAAATCTTTGCAAGATTTTTGTTTCATATCTTTTTCAATCACATTTTTTTTCATGTACACACAATGGAACAAAAAAGTACATTTCAGCTTCAAAATTTGAACTGAAAACAATGACAACAATGTCATATTTCTTCATCCAAAAATAAGTTTTTGAACAAAAAATAATGGGTAATCATTTTGCCACATTTTCTTGTTACCACATTTTGCATAGAAATCAAATAAGTTACATCCAACAAAGAAATCTGAATCCCATACATTTTCAATGGTTTGGAAAGTTGTTCAAACATACCTATTTTGATCTTCATGTGCATCTAAACTAACACATGCATTTAACACCTCCATGGTAACAAGAAAGTTGGGTTTTAGTGTTGAAAAATCAAGCCTAAAAACTACAAAAAAGTTCAAAACAATAAGCTTTGAGTACTCAAAAACATCTACAACATTGAAAAGGTACAATATGAAAAGGCAATATCTTAAAAAACAAGTGGAAAAGCTTCAAGAAAACATTAAGAAGTATTAAAAAAAAGCTTCACTGAAACACCAAAATTCAACTCGTATTTCTTTCAAGCACATTCTCTTTTGTGTACACATAATGCAGCACAAATCACCTTCAAAATCAGAGCTAAAAATTGTGACAACAAAAATACCTATTTTGATCTTCAAGTGCATCCAAACTAACATGCGCATTCAACACCTCCATAGTAGCAAAAAAGTTGGATTTCAGTGGTGAAAAATTAGACACAAAAACTACATAAAAGTTCAAAACATCAAATTTGAATATTAAACAAAATTTGCAACATTGAAAAGATACAATATGAAAAGGGAATAATTTGACAAAACAAGTGGAAAAGTTTCAAAAAACTAGCAATAAGAATATTACAAAAGAACTTCAATGAAACACCAAAACTAAATTCAAATTTCTTTCAAACACATTCACACATAATGGAACCGAATAGTTCATTTCACCTTCAAAATCAAAGCTAAAAACAATGACAACAATGCTGTATTTTTTCATTTAAAGATAAGTTTTTGAACCAACAACAATGAATGTTCATTTTGCCATGTTTGCCTACTACCACATTTTACACACAAGTCAGCAAAGTTATAACATACAAAGAAATATGAATCCCATTCACTTTCAATGGTTTGGAGAATTGTTCAAACATACTTGCCTTGATCTTCAAGTGCATCCAAGTTGACACATGCATTCCACACCTCCATGGCAACAAAAAAGTTGGATTTCACACATTTGAATGTGGTGAAAAATTAGACCTAAAAACTACATCAAAGTTTAAAACAACAAGTTTTTAGTACTAAAAAAAGCTTACAACATTGAAAAGGTATAATATGAAAAGGCAATAGCTTGAAAAAATAAATGGAAAAGTTTCAAGAAAACATCAACAAGAAAATTAAAAAACAGCTTCAACGAAACACCAAAACCCAACTCTATGGGGTGCTACCAAGGGGATGCACAAAGTTGGAAGGAAGTTTTGGAGAGAAAAAATTGAGTTTGATTTCATGTATTAGGTGTAATGTTTAATGTGTGTAGTAGTATCTAGTATACGTTTTTACCTAAAATAATACATTTGATATGTTATATTTATTATCATTCAAACATTTGTATATTTGAAACACTAAATAAGGATAAATAATATATAATATACATAGTACACAAATATTTTTACTTATATACCTATTATAAATCTAAAACTACTATGCATAAAATCATAATGTTTAAAACATAATAGTAATTTTTGAATATATTTGGCATACTTATGTTCTTGAAACATGATACCTCATCTACAAAACAATATATTTTGTATACTAAGTACTAAATATACTAGTATACATGAAATAATAAACCTCATACCATGTGAGTTCAAATTCATTTTCCAAAACTTCCTTTCAACTTTGTGCCTCTTTTAGGCCACAACCCATAGAGTTGAGTTTTGGTGTTTCATTGAAGTTCTTTTCTAATTTTCTTGTGATGTTTTCTTAAATTTTTTCCACTTGTTTTTTCAATCTATTTCCTTTTCATATTGTACCTTTTCAATGTTGTAATTTTTTTTCAGTACTCAAAGCTTGTTGTTTAAAATTTTTGATGTAGTTTTTTTCATCACATTCACATGTGTGAAATCAAACTTTCTTGTTGCCATGGAGGTGTTGAATGTGTGTCAACATGGATGGATTTGAAGATCAAGGCAAGTATGTTTGAACAACTCTCCAAACCATTGAAAGTGAATGGGATTTATATTTCTTTGTTGGATATAACTTTTTTGATTTGTGTGTAAAATGTGGCAACAAGTAAACATGGCAAAATGAACACCCATTGTTTTTGGTTCAAAAACTTATCTTTGGATGAGGAAATACAAGATTGTTGTCATTTTTTTTAGCTTTGATTTTGAAGGTGAAATGAACTATTCAATTCCATTATGTGTGAATGTGCTTGAAAGAAATCTGAGTTTAATTTTGATGTTTCATTGAAGTTGGGTATGGATGGCATGCCTTTTGGCAGGATGCATCAAATGCCTCACACAAACATGAAGGATTTGTTGGACCATCACATGCATGTCATGGCTTTTTAATCCAAATAGTCTTCCATTTCTCACATGTTTTTTTAAAAGTATAAACATATCTGGTTGGGGTCAAAAGCTCAAGAAATGATTTTTTTCATCATGCGTAAAAGTGTTGCATAAGGTTTGAAATATGTAGACCCACCAGGTTGATGCCATGATTACAAATTTGGCATAACCCTTGCCTCCTCCATGTCCTTCCTAACATTGAGGGTGTATTTTTCACCAAAGAGAGATTTCAAGAAATCATATTGTCACAAATGTTCCATTCAACATGCATCACATCCAACAAATGTTGAATAGGTTAATCTTGTAGACATTCATCAAACATAATTTATTTCTGAAACTTATGTTTAATGAGTTGTCAATGACAATTGCACATGGAAAAGCTAGAGTAGGCATATATAACATTGGGACCATTAAAGGGGTGAAACCTTTTACTTGGTTCTATGATTTAGCAAATCGAATTAATGCATTTCAACTCATTATAAGGATTTCATCAAAATAATTATTTGAGTGCACAAGCCTAGAAAAAAATTCATCTTAAATGCATTTCATTAAGCTAAATTTGAAATTTTCATCCAATCTATTTAGATGATACATCCTTTAGTCAAAGTCATCAAATTGGACCAAGTGAACCAGCACCCACCAGCGCACCATTCACTGGATGTCTATTATTACTCAGTTGTGGATGAACCTCAACTGAGTTAATATTTGGTTTCACCTTGGTGACCAATTCTGGAGGAAATAGGTCCCATATATAGGTAGATAGGTAAGGAAAATAGCCAACTTCTAGGTAAGGAGATGGTTTATACATAGGTAAAGACCGCTTTTACTACCTACCTACTAACAACCTGCATGTGGGTTGTTAGTAGGTAGGTAGAAAAAAAGTAACTGAGCTAACCACCAGTTTAATTAGCTAGAGAACTCGAACCCAACAGAAAATTATTTTCTGACCATTTACCATTCATCCTTCAGGGTGTGCTGGTTCACTGTGGCCCTGTGTAAAGACTCATTGGATTATTGTTGTTAAGATTTTCTCATAATACCTGATATAAGTAGGCCTTTCACAAGCAAAAAGAAAAGAGCATTTTGAAAAATGTAATGCCAGGACAAAAAACACAATCACAACTCTAATTGGTCATGACATTTTTCAAAACACCTACCCTTTCCAATAGGCAAAACTAGCCCTGGTAAGGTTCCTTCCTAAAATGCGTTACGAAAATCTGGTGAGATCTTAACCAGCAAGGGGTTGCCATGATTTCTAATACCCGCACAACACTGGTTCAAACTTGCTATAGTTTTTTAAAATTTTGGTGTCACAATTTGAGAAAATTTGAGAGGTGTTAGTTAGGGAACTTCATGGAACATTTCCTATTGCAGCTGGTGCTGGTTTGAAGCAGTGTTGTGCCAGTATCAACTTTTCAACATACCTG
>Ga0116229_10003148_pt1 | contig 27112 bp, 19 predicted proteins | sample S1TSphgellanicum_3_FD_87313 | JGI IMG/M metagenome (GOLD analysis project Ga0116229, IMG submission 87313) | Host-associated microbial communities from peat moss isolated from Minnesota, USA - S1T2_Fc - Sphagnum magellanicum MG | ecosystem: Host-associated > Plants > Peat moss > Unclassified... | reverse complement strand
ATCGTGGTCGCGATCAACAAGATCGACAAGCCCGAGGCCAACCCCGACCGGGTCAAGCAGGAGCTCGTCGCCCAGCAGGTGGTGCCGGAGGAATACGGCGGCGACTCGCCGTTCGTCCCGGTATCGGCCCGGACCGGCGCCGGCATCGACAGCCTGCTCGAGCAGGTGCTGCTGCAGGCCGAGGTGCTCGAACTCAAGTGCGCCCGCGATGCGCCGGCCAAGGGCCTGATCATCGAATCCCAGCTCGACAAGGGGCGCGGCCCGGTGGCCACCGTGCTGGTGCAGTCGGGCACGCTGCGCCGCGGCGACGTCGTCCTGGCCGGCAGCTGCTTTGGCCGGGTGCGCGCGATGCTGGACGAATCGGGCAAGACCATCTCCTCGGCCGGACCCTCGATCCCGGTCGAGATCCAGGGCCTCTCCGACGTCCCGGCGGCCGGCGACGAGCTGATGGTGCTGGGCGACGAGCGCAAGGCGCGCGAGATCGCGCTGTTCCGCCAGGGCAAGTTCCGCGATACCAAGCTGGCGCGCCAGCAGGCCGCCAAGCTCGAGAACATGTTCGAGAACATGGGCGATGGGGCGGCCAAGCTGCTGCCGCTGATCATCAAGGCCGACGTGCAGGGCTCGCAGGAGGCCCTGGTGCATGCGCTGACCAAGCTCTCGACGGCCGAGGTCAAGGTCCAGGTGGTGCACGCGCAGGTGGGCGGCATCTCCGAGAGCGACGTCAACCTGGCGGTGGCCTCCAAGGCCGTCATCATCGGCTTCAACGTCCGCGCCGAGCAGTCGGCGCGCAAGCTGGCCGAGAACAACGGCATCGACATCCGCTACTACAACATCATCTATGAGGCCGTCGACCAGGTGAAGGCGGCCCTGACCGGCATGCTGGCGCCCGAGCAGCGCGAGCAGGTGCTGGGCATGGTCGAGATCCGCCAGGTCTTCCGCGTCTCCAAGGTCGGCACGATCGCCGGCTGCATGGTGCTCGACGGCATGGTCAAGCGCACGGCCAACGCGCGCCTGCTGCGCGACAACGTGGTGATCTGGACCGGCGAGCTCGATTCGCTCAAGCGCTTCAAGGACGACGTGCGCGAGGTCAAGGCCGGATTCGAGTGCGGCCTGTCGCTCAAGGGCTACGACGACATCAAGGAAGGCGACCAGCTCGAGATCTTCGAGGTCCAGGAGGTCGCGCGCACGCTGTAGTCCGCCGCTGCCGCGCTGCCCCTTGCGGGCGGCGCGGACATCGCCGGAGCCGCGGCCGCACGAGGGAAGCATGGTTCGTCCGATCAAGTCGCCCAACCGGGCCCAGCGCGTCACCGACCAGATCCAGCGCGATCTGGCGGAGCTCATCGCGCGCGAGGTGCGCGATCCGCGCGTGGGCATGGTGACCATCAGCGGGCTGGACCTCACGCCCGACTACGCGCACGCCAAGGTGTACTTCACCGTCATCGGCTCCGATCCCGACGCGACCGCCGCGGGACTCAACGCCGCCGCCGGTCACCTGCACAACCTGCTGTTCAAGCGCCTGCGCATCCACACGGTGCCGCGCCTGGCCTTCGTGCGCGACCGTTCGCTCGAGCGCGGCTTCGCGATGGACGGCCTGATCCGCCAGGCGCTGCACGGCGATGCGGTGCCCGCCGCCGCCGCTGCCGCCGGCGGGCCCGAGGCGCTGGACGTCGGCACCACGCCCGAATCGAGCTAGGAAGAGGGACGGAAAATGCGGCGCGCGGCGGCCGACCCCATAGACGGCGTGCTGGCGCTGGACAAGCCGCTGGGCCTGTCGTCGAACCTGGCGCTGCAGAAGGCGCGCCACCTGCTGCGCGCCCGCAAGGCCGGGCACACGGGAACGCTCGATCCGCTGGCCAGCGGCCTGCTGCCGCTGACCTTCGGCGAGGCGACCAAGTTCTCGGCGGACCTGCTCGACGCCGACAAGGAATACGAGGCCTGCATCGCGCTGGGCGAGACGACGCGCAGCGGTGACGCCGAGGGCGCGGTGCTCGAGCGCCGACCGGTGGCGGTGAGCCGCGCCGCTTTCGAGCACGTGCTGGCCGCGTTCGAGGGCGTGGGCACCCAGGTGCCGCCGATGCATTCGGCGCTCAAGCGCGACGGGCGGCCGCTGTACGAGCTGGCGCGGCAGGGGCTGGAGGTCGAGCGCGCGCCGCGCCCGGTGGCGATCGCGCGGCTGCAGCTGATGCACTGGGACGCGCTGCGGCCGACGGTGCGCGTGGAATGCGGCAAGGGCACCTACGTGCGCGTGCTGGCCCAGGACATCGGCGCCGCGCTCGGTTGCGGCGCGCACCTGGCGGCGCTGCGGCGCACGCGCGTGGGCCACCTGCGCCTGGAGCAGGCCACCAGCCTGGCGCAGCTCGAGGTCCAGGACCTGGCGCAGCGGCGCGCCGGGCTGCTGCCGGTGGATGCGCTGCTGAGCAGCCTGCCCGGGGTGGCGCTCGATGCCGAGGCGGCGGCGCGCTTCGCCCACGGGCAGAAGGTGGCGCCGCCGGGCCTGGGCCTGGCCGCGGTGCCGCGCCTGCGCGTGTACGACGCGGCCGGCCGGCTGGCGGGCGTGGCGCGCTGGGATGGCGCGTGGCTCGAGCCGGTGCGCCTGGTGGCCCAGGCCGAGGCGGCGGCGCCGGCGGCCGCGCTGGCAGTACCGAACTGACGCAGGCCCCGGGACCGGCCCGGGGAAGAGAAACACCGCAGGACAACCTGGAATCGAGGAAGCGACATGGAACCCAGAGCATTGCGCAACATAGCGATCATCGCGCACGTCGACCACGGCAAGACGACCCTGGTCGACAAGCTGCTGGTCCAGTCGGGCACGTTCCGCGACAACCAGCAGGTCGCCGAGCGCGTGATGGACAGCAACGACCTGGAGAAGGAGCGCGGCATCACGATCCTGGCCAAGAACTGTGCGGTCGAGTTCGAGGGAACGCACATCAACATCGTCGATACGCCCGGGCACGCCGATTTCGGCGGCGAGGTCGAGCGCGTGCTGTCGATGGTCGACGGCGTGCTGCTGCTGGTCGACGCGGTCGAGGGTCCGATGCCGCAGACCCGGTTCGTCACGCGCAAGGCCCTGGCCCTGGGCTTGAAGCCCATCGTCGTGGTCAACAAGATCGACCGGCCGGGCGCGCGCCCGGACTACGTCGTCAACGCCACCTTCGACCTGTTCGACAAGCTCGGGGCCACCGAGGACCAGCTCGATTTCCCGGTCATCTACGCCTCGGCGCTCAACGGCTACGCGGTCGATTCGCTCGACCAGCTCGACGGTGCCCAGGAGCGCGGGGAGGGCCTGCGGCCGCTGTTCCTGGCGGTGCTCAAGCACGTTCCGGTGCGCGACGAGGACCCCAACGGCCCGCTGCAGCTGCAGATCTGCTCGCTCGACTACTCGAGCTACGTGGGCAAGATCGGCATCGGCCGGGTGCGCCGCGGCCGCATCCGCACCGCGCAGGACGTGCTCGTGCTCGACGGCCCGGGCGGTACGCCGACGCGCGGGCGCATCAACCAGATACTCAAGTTCAAGGGCCTGGAGCGCCAGATCGTCGACGAGGCGATCGCCGGCGACATCGTGCTGGTCAACGGCATCGAGGCGCTGAACATCGGCACCACGATCTGCCCCACCGACGCCCCCGACCCCCTGCCGATGCTGCGCATCGACGAGCCCACGCTGGTCATGAACTTCTGCGTCAACACGAGCCCGCTGGCCGGGCGCGAGGGCAAGTTCGTCACCAGCCGCCAGCTGCGCGAGCGCCTGGAACGCGAGCTCAAGGCCAACGTCGCGCTGCGGATGCGCGAGACCGATGACGAGACCGTGTTCGAGGTCTCCGGGCGCGGCGAACTGCACCTGACCATCCTGATCGAGAACATGCGCCGTGAGGGCTACGAGCTGGCCGTCTCGCGCCCGCGCGTGGTCTTCCGCGAGGTCGATGGCGAGCGCCAGGAGCCGTTCGAGATGCTCACCGTCGACGTCGAGGAGCAGCACCAGGGGACGGTGATGGAGGAGCTCGGGCGCCGCCGCGGCGACCTGCTCGACATGCAGCCCGACGGGCGCGGGCGCGTGCGCCTGGAGTACCGCATCGCGGCGCGCGGCCTGATCGGCTTCCAGGGCGAATTCCTCACGATGACCCGCGGCACCGGGCTCATCAGCCACGTCTTCGACGACTACGGCCCGGTGCGTGCGCCGGAGCTGGGCGAGCGCCGCAACGGCGTGCTGATCTCGCAGGACGAGGGCGACGCCGTCGCCTACGCGCTGTGGAAGCTGCAGGAGCGCGGGCGCATGTTCGTCTCGCCCGGCGACAAGCTCTACGAGGGCATGATCGTCGGCATCCACTCGCGCGACAACGACCTCGTGGTCAACCCCATCCGCGAGAAGAAGCTCACCAACGTGCGCGCCTCGGGCAAGGACGAGCACATCGACCTCGTGCCGCCCATCCGCCTCACGCTGGAGTATGCGGTCGAGTTCATCGCCGACGACGAGCTGGTCGAGGTCACGCCGCACACCATCCGGCTGCGCAAGCGCTACCTCAAGGAGACCGACCGCAAGCGCGCCAGCCGCGACGCCTGAGCGTCGCATGCGGGCCCAGCGGCATCGGCGCACACCGCCGCGCATCGCGCCCATCGCGCCCATCACGCGCATCGGGCCCATCGCGCATGCGGTTCTCCTGGCGCTGGTCCTGCACGGCCGCGATTGCCGCGCCGGACCCGGTGCGGCCGATGCGCCCGCCGACGCCGCCGACCCATCGATGCAAGGGATGGACATGGCGCCGGAGCCGGCGCCCATGGTGATGGCCGGCATGTACGGGCCCTACGCGATGGCCCGCGAATCCTCCGGCACCAGCTGGCAGCCCGATTCGACGCCGCTCGACGGCGTCCACGACATGGCCGGTCGGTGGATGACGATGTGGCACGGCTTCGCCAACCTGGTCTTCGACGACCAGGGCGGCCCGCGCGGCGGCGCCAAGACCTTTTCCGACAGCATGCTGATGTTCATGGGCCGGCGCCAGCTCGACGACGGCGCCGCGGCGGGCTTTCGCCTGATGGGCTCGGCCGACCCGCTGATGGGCCGTGACGGTTACCCGGAGCTGTTCCAGACCGGCGAGACCGCCGATGGCGTGCACCCGCTCGTCGATCGCCAGCATCCCCACAACCTGCTGATGGAGGCGGCGGCAAGCTATTCGGCAAAGCTCTCCGCCGGCAGCGCCGTGTTCGCCTACGCCGGCCTGGCCGGCGAGCCCGCGCTCGGACCGCCGGCGTTCATGCACCGCTACTCGGGCATGGACAACCCGGAGGCGCCGCTCAGCCACCACTGGCTCGATTCGACCCACATCAGCTACGGCGTGGCCACCGGCGGCTACGTCCAGGGCGATGCCAAGATCGAGGCCTCGGTATTCAACGGCCGCGAGCCCGGCCAGAACCGCTACGACGTGGCGCTGCGCCACCTCGATTCGTTCTGCGCGCGCGTGTCCTGGAACCCGCTGGCCGACGTCGCGCTGCAGGTGAGTTCGGGGCGGCTGGCCAGTCCCGAGCAACTGCAGCCGCAGACCGCCGTGGTGCGCAGCACGGCCTCGGCCAGCGCCAACCACGCCGGCGAGGGCTACGCGTCGCAGACGACGCTCGCCTGGGGCCGCGACAGCCTGCAGCCGGGCATCGCGAGCAACGCCTGGCTGCTCGAGTCGGCGTGGGTGCTCGGCGACACCCATACCTTCCTGGCGCGCGCCGAGCGCGTGACCAAGCCGGACCTGTTCGTCCCGGGCCAGCCGCTGTACGGCGCCGCGTTCACGATCGACAGCCTGTCGCTGGGGTATATCCACGACTTTGCCCGGCTCGGCGCGGCGCGCGTGGGCGCCGGCGTGCTGGGCACCGCGTACCGCTACCCGGCCGCGCTGGTGCCCAGCTACGGCAACGGTCCGCTCTCCTACCTGGTCTTCCTGCGCATCCGGCTTTGAGCCGGGACGGCCGACGGCGGCCGCGTGGTGCGCGCCGCCCCGCGCGCGGCGTCTACGCGGCGTGCAGTGCCGGCACGAACGGCGGGCCGTCGCCCGGCGCCGTGGCGGCGCGCGCCGCCGCGAAGAAGGCCGTGATCTGCTCGGCATCGGCCGGGCGCGCGTGCAGGTAGCCCTGGTACTCGTCGCAGCCCAGCGATTCGAGGTAGCGCTGCTGGACCTCGGTCTCGACGCCCTCGGCGACCACGCGCAGGCGCAGGCTCTGCCCGAGCAGCACGATGAGGCTCGCGATCGGCGATTCGCCCGTGCTCTGGTCGATGACGCTGACGAACGCGCGGTCGATCTTGAGGATGTCCACCGGCAGGCGCTGCAGGTAGGACAGCGACGAGTAGCCGGTGCCGAAGTCGTCGACCGCCAGCAGCACGCCCAGCGCCTTGATCTGGTGCAGCAGCGCGATCGCCGGCTCGGCGTTGCCGATCACCATGCTCTCGGTGACCTCCAGTTCCAGGCGGCCCGGCTCCAGGCCGGTCTCGGCCAGGACCGCGGCGATGGAGGCGACCAGGCCGGGCTGGTTGAGGCAGCGGGCCGAGAGATTGACCGCCATCGTCAGCGGGCCCAGCCCCTGGCGCGACCAGGCCACCGCCTGGCGGCAGGCGCAGCGCAGCACGAACTGCGTGATGGGCTCGATCAGGCCGGTCTCCTCGGCGACGCCGATGAACTTGTCGGGGCTCATCCAGCCGAGATCCTCGCTGTCCCAGCGCACCAGGGCCTCGACGCCGATCGGGCGGCGGCGCCGGTCCATCTTGGGCTGGTAGTGCACGCGCAGTTCGTCGCGCTCGATCGCGCGGCGCAGGTGGCGCTCGATGTTCACGCGTTCGGTGGCCATGGTGTTGAGCCGGCGCGTGAAGAACTTGAAGTTGTTGCGTCCGGAGCGCTTGGCCAGGTACATGGCCGCATCGGCGTGCTTGACCAGGCTCTGCGCGTCGTTGCCGTCCTCGGGGTACACCGAGACGCCGATCGAGCAGGTGACCAGCAGCTCCTTGTCGCTGACCGCGATGGGGCGCTTGACGTCCTCGACGACGCGCTCGAGCACGCGCACGATCGAGGTGGTCTCGTAGTGGTTGGTCAGGATGAGCACGAACTCGTCGCCGCCGTAGCGCGCGACGGTATCGCCGCTGCGCAGGCAGGCCTTGAGCCGTTCGGCGATCGCCAGCAGCAGCGCGTCGCCGGCGACGTGGCCCAGGCCGTCGTTGATGTACTTGAAGTTGTCGACGTCGATGAAGGCCACCGCCGCGTAGAAGGAGTTGCGTTCGGCGTAGTCGATCGCCTGCTGCAGACGGTCGTTGAGCAGGTTGCGGTTGGGCAGCCCGGTCAGCTGGTCGTGCTTGGCCTGGTGTTCGAGCTGCACCTGGTAGGACTTGGCGGTGGTGATGTCCTCGACCGTGCCCTCGTAGTAGACCAGCCGGCCGTCGGTGCCGCGCACGGCGCGCGCGTTCTCGCGGATCCAGATCAGGCTGCCGTCGCGGCGGCGCACCTGCGACTCGAAGCCCTGGATCCGGCCGCTGCTGTCCATGATGCGCTGGAACGCGTTGCGCCGCCGCGGGTCGACGTACAGCTGCGCGCCGATATCCTGCACTTCGGCGACCAGGCTGGCCGGCGACGGGTAGCCGTACATGTGCGCCAGCGCCGGATTGACGTTGAGGTAGCGCCCCTCCGGCGTGCTCTGGAAGATGCCCTCGCTCGAGTGCTCGAAGATGCTGCGGTAGCGCTCCTCGGCGGCCGCCAGCGCGCTGCGCGCCACGTGCTGCTCGCTGATGTCCTCGACGATGCCCTCGAGCACGAGATTGCCGGTCTCGTCCAGCACGCCGGCGCCGCGGTCGAGCACGATCTTCTCGGTGCCGTCCTTGCAGCGGATCCGGTACTGGATGCGATAGGGGCGCGATTCCGCCAGCGCGGTGAGGATCGCGTCGCGCACCCACTGGCGGTCCTCCGGGTGGGTGATCTCCTCGTACGAGATGACGCGGTTCTCGAGTATCTCGTCGGGCGTGTAGCCGGTCAGGCCCAGGCAGGCGTCGCTGACCAGGTGAAAGGTCCAGGACGCGTCGATCGCGCTGCGGAACACCATGCCTTCGAGGATGCCCAGCAGTTCGTCGAGCACGCGCCAGGTGTCGATGGTCGGGCGGGCGTTGTCGGTCGACTCGATGCGATGCAGCCGCGCCAGGGTGCGCCGGTCCTGGTTCATCGCCCGCCGCCTTCCGGCGCGTGCCGAATACGTATGTGCTGCACCTTGCCAACTCCCGCGCGTGGTTCGCGATGGGGGCGGTCGCGATGTACGCAATATCGGCGCATGCGGGGTAAAGATGAGCGTTTGGGCGCTGCCGGTGGCCCCGGGGCGGCATGGATGGCCCAAATGCACGCATTTGCCCGTCCAATTGGCCAATTTATAACATAATCATCATCTATTACGAGAACTTATGCTATATCGGTGGGTCGGGTGGCAAGCCCGCGCCGGCGCTTGGCGGGCGCCTCGCGGGCGCCGGGTGCACGCTTGCTACGCTCGCCCCCAGGCGCACCGGGCGCGGCCGCTCCACGCGCGCAGGCCCGTCCGCGCCGCCGCGGGCCCATGAAGCGCAGCATGCACAGCGATACCGATCCGGCCATCAGCAGTCCCTGGCGCCTGTGCGTCGCGCCGATGCTCGACTGGACCGACCGTCATTGCCGCAGCTTTCACCGCCAGCTGAGCCCGCACGCGCGGCTGTACACGGAGATGGTCACCACCGGCGCGCTGCTGCACGGCGACGTCGCGCGGCACCTCGATTTCGATGCCGGCGAGCATCCGGTGGCCCTGCAGCTGGGCGGCTCCGACCCGGCCGAACTGGCGCGCTGCGCGCGCCTGGGCGCCTCATGGGGCTACGACGAGATCAACCTCAACTGCGGCTGCCCGTCCGAGCGCGTGCAGCGCGGCTCGTTCGGCGTGTGCCTGATGGCCGAACCCGCGCTCGTGGCCGACTGCGTGCGCGCGATGCGCGATGCGGTGTCCATCCCGGTGACGGTCAAGCACCGCATCGGCGTCGATCGCATCGAGGACTACGGCTTCGTGCGCGATTTCGTCGGCCAGCTCCACGATGCCGGTTGCCGGGTGTTCATCGTCCACGCCCGCAACGCCTGGCTCAAGGGCCTGAGCCCGCGCGAGAACCGCGACGTGCCACCGCTGCGCCCGGACGTCGTCGCACGGCTCAAGCGCGACTTCGCCGGCGCGACCATCGTCACCAACGGCGGCCTGACGGACCTGGCCGCGGTACAGGCGGCGCTGCGGGAGGTCGATGGCGTCATGCTCGGGCGCATCGCGTACCAGCAGCCGTTCGTGCTGGCCGGGCTGGACCAGGCGCTGTTCGGTGGCGCGGGCGTCGCGGATGATCCGGCCGAGCTCGTGGAGCCCGCGTCGCGGGTCCTGGAGCGCGCGGTGCAGGGCGGCGCGCTGCCCTGGGCCGTGATCCGCCACACGCTGGGGCTCTTCCACGGCCGCCGCGGAGCCCGGTCCTGGCGCCGCAGCCTGTCGGACCCGCGGTTCGTCGCGGCCCACGGCACCGACGCCTTGCGCGCCGCCGCGCGCGGCCTGGGCGGCGCCTGACCTTTCCGAGGCGCGGCACGACGCGGCGCCTCGGAGTGCGCGCGGCAGTAGCCTCGGAGCTCCCCTCGCCCGCTTCTCTCCCCAGCCCTCTCCCGCGCCGCGGCAGAGGGGGAACTGCGCTTCTGCCGCGCAAACTCCTAGTGCGCCGCAGGCGTGCAGTTGGCCGTGTGTTCCTCCTGCAGGCGGTGCAGGCCCAGCTCCATCGATGCGCGTTCCGCCGCGCCGGCGCTCTGCAGGTCCTGCTGGGCGAATTCGATCCGGTGGACGAGGTCGTCGCAGCGCGCGATCTGCGACTTGCGCTGCTCGCGTTCCAGCTCCTGCGCGTGCTCGGGGTTGCGCGCATCGGCCTCGGTGCCCGTGGGCACGGTGTTGCTCATCCGCGCTGCCTTGGCCGTCTTGGCGGCGTCGTCACGGGGCACTTCCACCGCCGGCCGGTCCTCCACCGCGCGCTGGTGCGTGGTGCCGCTCGGACAGGATTCGTTCGAGTACGTGATGTGTCCGGCCCCGTCCTCGCAGCGCTTCACGTCGCTGCCTGCCGCGGCCGGCTGCGCCGCGAGCGCGGCCCATGCCGCGGCGGCCAGCAGGAACGCTCGGGCCTTGGTCGTGCGTACTGCCATGGATCCTCCTGGACACATCGCTCGTCGACATCGTACTTCAGATGACCTTGCCCGGGTTCATGAGTCCGACCGGGTCGAGTGCTCGCTTGATGCTGCGCATCATTTCCAGTTCGAGCGGATCCTTGACGTGCTGCGCCAGTGCGCGCCGCAGCTGGCCGACACCGTGTTCGGCGCTGAACGAGCCGCCGTGGCGCTGCACGGCACCGAAGACGATGTCGTTGACCACGGCCTCGAGGGCGAAGGCCTCGGCGGCGTCGACACCGTCGCGCGGCCCCACGTTGTAATGGAGGTTGCCGTCGCCCAGGTGCCCGAAGGCCACCACCTGCAGGCGCGGGCAGGCCAGCGCGAGCGCCTGCCCGGCCTCGGTGACGAAGGCCTCCATGGCCTCCAGCGGCAGCGATATGTCGTGCTTGACGTTGCCGCCCGCGCGCGCCTGCGCTTCCGGGATCGACTCGCGCAGGCGCCACATCGCCGCGCAGTCGGCCAGCGAGGTCGAGACGACCGCGTCGAGCGCATCGGCGGCCTCGAGCGCAGCGCTGCACAGGCGCTCGCAGCGCTGCTGGGTGTGCTCGGCCTCGTCCTGGTCGGACCATTCGAGCAGCGCCATCCACGGGTGGGCCTGGGCAAATGGCCGGCGCTGGCGCGGCAGCGTGCGCGCGACGAGGTCCACCGCGATCCCGGACATGAGCTCGAAGGCCGTCAGGGAGGCGCCGGCCTGCGCGCGCGCGCGCTGCAGCAGGCGGATCGCGGCGCCGAGGTCGGGCAGCGCGACCAGCGCGGTCACGCGCGACCGCGGCAGCGCAAACAGCCGCAGCGTGGCCGCCGTGATGATGCCCAGCGTACCTTCGGAACCGATGAAGAGCTGCTTGAGGTCGTAGCCGGAGTTGTCCTTGCGCAGTCCGCGCAGCCCATGCCAGATCGACCCGTCGGCCCGAACCACCTCCAGCCCCAGCGTGAGCTCGCGCGCATTGCCGTAGCGCAGCACCTGGGTGCCACCCGCATTGCTGGCCAGGTTGCCGCCGATCGTGCAGCTGCCCTCGGAGGCCAGGCTGAGCGGGAACAGCCGTCCGTGGGAGCGGGCCGACTCCTGCACCTGCTGCAGCAGGCAGCCGGCCTCGACGGTGATCGTGTCGTTGGCCAGGTCGACGTGGCGCACGCGGTCCAGGCGGCGCGTGCTCACGACCACCGCCGCGCCGCCTTCGTCCGGCGTCGCCCCGCCGACGAGGCCGGTATTGCCGCCCTGGGGAACCATGGCGATGCGGTGGGCGGCGCACCAGCGCACCGCGGCGGCGACCTGCGCCGTGCTGCCCGGCCGCAGCACGGCGAGCGCACGGCCGGTGTAGCGGCCGCGCCAGTCGGTCAGGAAGGGCGCCATGTCCGGCGCCGTGCCGATCACGCACTCGGCGCCCAGCAGCGCCGCCAGTTCGTCCCGCAACTTCTGCGCATCGATCATGGGGGATAGGATAATCGGTATGCGCAGGTCCCCGTGGCCGGCAACCATCTCGGTGCGACCGCAGGAGACGCATGCCCAAGAATCTCGATGAAGGCGCGCCCGACATCGGCGTCCCGACCGGCATGGGGGCGCCCACCGCCGCCGATGCCGCGCCCGGCCCGGCGAGCCTGCGTGCGCGGCTGCGCGACTTCCTGGGCTTTGCCGTGCACGTCGCCCACCGCGCCCGCCTGGGCCAGGTGGCCGCCAGCCTGACGTTCTCCTCGGTGCTCGCGCTGGTGCCGCTGCTGGCGGTGGTCCTGTCGATCCTGACCTTCCTGCCGCTGTTCAGCCAGCTGCGCCAGAACCTGGAGCAGGAACTGCTCAAGGGCCTGCTGCCCGTTCCCTACGCCCAGACCATCCTGCGCTACCTCACCGACTTCGCCGCCAAGGCGGCCGGCGTCGGTTTCGCGGGACTCGTGTTCCTGGCCGGCTCCGCGCTGACGATGATCCTGACGGTCGATCGCATCCTCAACGACATCTGGCAGGTGCGCCGCCAGCGGCCGCTGGCCAAGCGCATCCTGGTCTACCTGTCGCTGCTGTTCATCGGCCCCATCCTGCTGGCCGTCAGCCTGAGCCTGACTTCCTTCGTCGTGTCGCTGTCGGACACCGCGCTCGGCCATGCGGCCTCGGGGCACCGGCACCTGCTCTCGTTCGCCTCCCCGGTCATCGCCGTCGCGGCCTACAGCGCCATCTACGCGATCGTTCCCAACCGCCGCGTCGCCTGGCCCAATGCCATCGTCGGCGGCGTGTTCACGGCGGTTGCCGACGAATTCATGAGCCGGGGTTTTGCCGCCTACGTGGTCCACGGCGGCGTCCTGTCGATCTACGGCGCCTTCGCCGCGGTGCCGATATTCATGATGTGGATCTACCTGTCCTGGCTCACCTTCCTGTTCGGCGCGGCGCTGGCCGCCACGCTGCCGCGGCTGCGCTCCACGCGCTTTGGCGATGTGCGCCGCGCCGGCGATCGCGCGCTCACCGCGGTGGCCCTGGTCCGCTTGCTGTACGGCGCGCGCAGCGGCGCGAGCCTGCGCTCGGTCTCGACGCCCGAGCTGGCGCGCCAGCTGCGCTCCGACCCCGAGTGGCTCGGCGGATTGCTGGCGCAGCTGCAGCAGATCGGCTACGTGCGCCCCCTGGCGCTGGTCGATGCGAGCGCCCCTGACGAATGGGTGCTGGCCTGCGATCCCGAGGTGATGGGCCTGGCGCCGCTCTTCCACGCCATGGTCCTGGATCCGGCCAATTCGCTGTTGCAGCGCGCCGACCTGGACCTGATGCGCTGGCTCGAGCCGGCGGTCGCCGGGCCCTGGCTGGCGCAGCCGCTGTCCCGCCTCGACTACGGCGCGGTGCCGCCGGCGCCACCCGGCTGAGCCGGCGCCGCGGCGCGCGCGGCCAGCCAGGCGCTGCCCGTGCCCAGGCAGATGCCGGCGGCGGCCAGCTCGGTGCCGAACTCCTCGCTGCCGAGCACCGCGTATTCCATCGTCCGTGCGGCGGCGATCGGGTCGGCTGGCCCCGCGCGCCCGGCCGGGTGGCACATCAGGACCGTTCCGTCGGGACCGCAGCGCAGCCAGTGCCGCAGGTGCCGGCGGTAGCGCTCTCGGTCCCGCCCGGTGGCGGCGCGAAAGTCGTAGACCCCGGCCAGCCAGGCGCTCACCGGCAACCGCGCCGCCCCGGCCAGCGCGCGCAGGGGCCGGTCGCCCAGCGCGGCGATGCCGCGCGCCTTGATGTCGCGCACGCCCGCGGGCGCCCGCGTGCTGCGCAGCCAGGGGGCGTCGGCCCCGTAGCGGCGTCGCACGATCGCGACCAGCTGCTCGCGCACGGTTGCCAGCTGGTGCACGTGCTGGTGCCCGTCGATGTAGTCGGGGCGCCGGCCCATCGCATCCTCGAAGGCGTCGAGCTGGCGTTCGATCGTCGCGCGCAGCAAGGCCGGCGCGATCGCCCCGAGCGTGCAGCGCACGATCAACTCGCCCAGCGGCCACCGGCCGGTGCCCGGGGCCGGGCCCGGCGGTCCGAATGCCTGCGTCAGGTTCAGGTGCAGGCCGACATCGGCGCGGCGCGGCCGCGGCCCGGGGCCCGGGGACGCGCCTGCAGCGCCGCTGGTACCGGGGCTTGCCGCGGGGCTTGCCGCGGGGCTCGCAGCGGCGGCCGCCAGCAGCGCGGCGGCGGCGCGCCAGCGCGGCGCATCGACCAGCGCGCTGGTCGCCGTGACGCGGCCGCGTTCGATCAGGTCGAGGATGGCGTCCACCGCGCCATCGTCGATGGCGAAATCATCGGCGCAGACGATCCAGTGGCGCGCGCTCGGGGCAGGGGCGGACGGCGCGGCCGCGGTCACCGTCGCCGTGCCACCAGCGCCGCATCGGCCGCCGCCGCCGCGTCGATCGGGCTGCCGCCCATGCGCCGCGCGACGATGTAGCGCGGCCGCAGCTTGACCTCCTCGTAGACGCGCCCCAGGTACTCGCCCAGGATGCCGATGAAGAGCAGCTGCACGCCGCTGAAGAACATCAGGCCGACGACGATCGTCGCCCAGCCCGCCACGCCGCTGCCGTTGATGAAATGATCGATGATGACCCAGGTGCCGTAGCCGATCGCGATGACCGCCAGCAGCGAGCCCAGCGCGCTGGCTACCCGCAGCGGCAGGTTGGAGAAGGCGGTGATGCCCGAGGCGGCCAGCGACAGCAGCGCGCGCAGGCCAAAGCCGCTGCGCCCGGCAAAACGCGGCGGCGGGGTGAATTCGATCGCGCGCGAGCGGTAGCCGACCCACGCGTACAGTCCCTTCATGAAGCGCGTGCGCTCGGGCAGCGCGCACAGCGCGTCGACCACGCAGCGGTCCATCAGGCGAAAGTCACCGGCATGGGGCGGGATGTCGATCTTCGAGCCGAATTTGAGCACGGAATAGAAGATGCGCGCGCCGACGCGCTTGAAGGCCGATTCGGTGCTGCGGTCGCTGCGCACGGCGTACACCATGTCGGCGCCCTCGCGCCAGCCGGCGAGCATGCTCGGCAGCAGCTCCACCGGGTGCTGCAGGTCGGCATCCAGCGTGATCACGACGTCGCCCTGTGCGTGGTCCAGCCCCGCGCCCAGTGCCGCCGCCTTGCCGAAATTGCGCGACAGCGCCAGGCAGACGACTCCGGTACCGTCGAGCCAGGGCTCGAGCGTCGCGAGGGTCGAATCGCGGCTGCCGTCGTCGACGACGATGATCTCCCAGCGGGGTGCGAGCGCGCGCAGTTGCTCGATCAGCTCGGGGATCAGGCGCGGCAGGTTCTGCGCCTCGTTGAAGGCCGGCACGACGCAGGAGATCGAGGGCATGCGATCCGTGCGGCTGGCGCTGTCCACGGCGATCGCCGCGACGCCGCCCAGTACGGCGCCGCGCGCGTCCCGCGCGACGGACATTGACGGTACGGTAGACATGGCGGAACTGTACGCGATCCGGCCCGCTCCGCGCCAGCGCGCCGCACGCGTAAAATGCGGCTCTGCAGCGGGAGGCCACTATGGGCTATGTATTCGCAGCGCCGGGGCAGGCCGTCGTGCCGGTCGTCGGGACCACCGACCTTTTCCCCGTGCGCCGCATCTATTGCGTCGGCCGCAACTACGCCGACCACGCGCGCGAGATGGGTGCCTCGGAGCGCGAGGCCCCCTTCTTCTTCGCCAAGCCCGCCGATGCGCTGTTCCTGATCGCCGACGGCGCGCTCGCCCGCCTGCCCTACCCGACCGAGACCGGCGATCTGCAATACGAGATCGAGCTGGTCGTGGCCATCGGCGCGCACGGCTCGGCCGTGCCGGCCAGCCGCACCGGGCCCATGGTCTGGGGCTACGCGGTCGGCGTCGACCTCACGCGCCGCGACCTGCAGTCGATGATGAAGAAGCAGGGCCGGCCCTGGGAGATCAGCAAGTCCTTCGACCGCTCGGCCCCCCTATCGCCGATACGCCCGGCCCAGGCCTGCGGACCGATGGAAAGCGGCCGCATCTGGCTCGACGTCAACGGCCAGCGGCGCCAGGACGGCGATATCGCACGCATGATCTGGAGCGTGAGCGAGATCATCGAGCATCTGTCACGTTACTTTTCTCTGGCGCCCGGCGACCTCGTCTTCACCGGCACGCCAGCCGGCGTCGCACCGATCCGCCCCGGCGACGTCATCAAGGGCGGCGTAGACCGCGTCGGCTCGATCGCCTTCGAACTAACCGCCGCAGCCGCCTAACCCCCACGCCGAAAGACCCCCTCTCCCGCGTGCGGGAGAGGGCAGGGGAGAGGGCGAGGGCAAGGGCAGGGCGAGGGCGGGGGTCGGGGCCGGGTATCAAGTCTCTGCGCGCAACGGCTGCCAGCGCCGCAGCCGCGCGCGCAGGCTGCGCAGCCGCAGCCCGGCGCGCCCCGCGCCCGGACGCGCGTAGCGCGCGGCGCTGATGTCGGCGAGCAACTGGCGGCCCTCCGGCATGCAGGCCGGGTCGAGCCGTGGCTCCAGGTAGCTGCCCATGTCGTGCAGGCCCATCTCGTGCGGCACGTGCACGTCCTGGCGCGCGAGCTTGCCGCGCAGCTGGAACACCAGTTCGGCCAGCGGCTCGCGCACCGCGCGCCGCCGCAGCGAAGTCACCGCCATGACGGCCATCAGCACGCAGAAGACCGCGATCGCCACGATCGTGATGTTCTCGATGCTCGGGTCCAGTCCGAGGAACGCGATCAGGCGCCGCTGGCGCTCGGCCGAGTAGGAGAGGAACCACTGGTTCCAGGTGTTCTCGATCGCCTCGCGGTCCATGCGCCACTGGCGCAGCCACGACCAGCCCGGGTTGCCCGCGCGCAAGCCGGCCTCGTTGAGCTCGCGCACCGTGTGATCGATCCGGTCCGGTGCGACCGCCGCCGTCGGATCCTCGCGCACCCAGCCTTGCCCCGGGATCCAGACTTCCGCCCACGCGTGCGCATCGGACTGGCGCACGGTCAGGTAGCCGTCGACCGGATTGACCTCCCCGCCCTGGTAGCCCGTGACCACGCGGGCGGGCACGCCCATCGCGCGCATGAGCACGACGAAGGCCGAGGCGTAGTGCTCGCAGTAGCCCTCGCGCGTGTCGAACAGGAATTCGTCGACCGAATCGCTTCCCAGGGCGGGGGCATTGATGTTGTAGTGGAAGGCCTGCTCGTGGAAATGCCGCAGCACCGCCGCGACCAGGCGCCGGTCCAGCGCCGCCACGGCGGCCGGGTCGTGCGGCGGCTGCGTGCCGGCGATGCGGCCGCGCAGCTCGGCGGCCCAGGACAGCGTGCGCGGGTTGAATCCATCGGGCAGCTGCCGCGCGTCGCGGGCCTCGTCGATCGCCGCCTGCGCCTGGGCCCGATACGACGTGAAGCTGTGCAGGCGGTAGCGGCGCCGGCTCGAGATGGGCAGCGCCGTCTGCAGCTCCAGGGTGGGGCTCAGGTGCACGTCGGGGGCTGCCGGATCGACGATGGCGTCGGTCATCTCCAGCGCGAACAGCTCGTGCTGCTGGGTGGGCTCCAGCGTCACCGTGTAGTCGATCGCGCTGTCGCGGTCCAGCTCCAGGTCGGCCGCCATGCGCCGCTGCCCGCCGGCCTGCTGGAACGGACCGGGCCACCAGGTCTTGCCGTCGAAGACGGTGAAGACCGGGCCGCGCCAGTACAACAGGTGCTGGGGCGGCACGCCGTGGTCGAAGCGCGCGCGCAGCGCCACGTCGTCGTTGCGCAGCAGCTGGCGCATCGAATTGGGCGACATCGAGTCCGACAGCCCGGTGCCGGCGTGCTGCTCGCCGCCGGAGACGTGGGCTATCGGCGAGGGCAGGCGCGGAAAAAGGAAGAACAGCGTCAGGGTCAGCGGCAGCGCGAGCAGGAACACGCGCAGCAGGTAGCGCAGCTTGCGGCTGAACGAGATGTCGCCCTCGGGCAGGTTGACGCTGATCAGCACGAAGAAGAGCATCCCCACCGACACCACCATCAGCACCGCCGACAGCGCGCCCTGGTCGTACAGGAACTGCGTCTGGAGGACGAACAGCGAGAGGAAGACGATCACCTGCACGTCGCGGTGGGCGCGCATCTCGAGCACCTTGAGCCCGATCAGGATGAGCAGGAAGTTCACGCTCGCGTCGCGCCCGAACAGGGTGCCGTACTGCAGCCAGACGGCGGCGGTGCCGAGCAGCAGGAGCACGAACATGACCAGGCGCCCCGGCGCCGGCTTGAGCTTTTGCGTCAGCCAGGAGCGCCATATCCACGCAACCCCGATCGCCACGGTGGACCAGACCGGCAGGTGCTGGAAGTGCGGTGCCACGACCACCGCGATGGCCAGCAGCAGCACGGCCTGGTCGCGCTGCTCGCGCGCGCCGCTCGAGATCTGCGGCTGCAGCCAGGCGCCCAGCCGCCGTGCCATCAAGCGGGAGCGGCGTCCGCGCGCCAGCGTGGCGGCGCTGGCCATCAGTGCGCCGGGAACAGCGCCAGCGCCTCGAGGCAGCGCGCGCGCTGCACCGGGCCGGTGGCGGTCGTGATGTGGCTCCCCGGCAGGCTGAGGCTGTAGCGCACGCCGCTGGCCTCGGCATCGAGCACCCAGCGCGTCAGGCGCGAGATGCGCCGCTCCAGCGGCAGCGACGCCGGCAGCGCGTCGAAGTCGAGCAGCGTCTCCTCGCCCGCGCTCGATTCGAAGAGCTTCACCGACAGCTCATCGCTGTGCGCCGCCAGGCGCCAGGCGATGGCCTTGAGCGGGTCGCCGGTGCGGTAGGGGCGCACGCCGGCGAAGTCGTCGTTGCCGGCGATGATCCCGTTGGCGATGTCGCGGTCGCCGCCGCTGCCCGGCGGGATCGGCGGGGCGTCGGTCTCCGGCGCGGCGTAGACGATCGTCGTCATGCGCGGCGAGGCGTAGGCCCAGGCCTCCCAGAGCCCGAACGGGAAGCGGGTCGATATGCGCACGCGCGGACACGAGCGCCGGCCGCGGCGCCGGGTCGGCAGGCCGATGCTGGCGCGCACGCTGCTCGAGGCCGCGACGTCCACCCACACGCCCTGGCCCGGGCGCTCGGCGGCGCGCGGGCGCCGGCGCCGCGGCAGCACGAAGGCGAACCGGATCGCATAGCGCGGCTCGCCGGTGGGATTGTCGATCACGAACTCGAAGTCGGCGATCTCGCCGGCATGCACCGAGGCGGCACGCTGTTCGCGCACCACGAGATGGGCCAGGTTGCGGTGCGTCTGGTGCATGCCCACGAGCGCGATGCTGAGCACGAGAAACGCCAGCAGGTAGCCCAGCTGCAGGTTGAAGTTGAGCGATCCGAACCACACCACCACCGCCATGAAGCAGAACACCAGGCCCGCGCGCGTGGGCAGGATGAAGACGCGGCGCCGGTCCAGGGTCACGTCGCCCTGCGGCTCCAGGTGGTTGCGAAAGAGCCATTGGACCACGCGCGGCTGCAGCGCCTGGAGGCGTGCGTTCACGACGGGGTGCCCGGTGGCGGTCGGCGCGCGCGGCGGTGCGCGCAAGGGTGGCAGGCGTGTCGGATCATGGACCTGGCCGCGCGATCACGGCAGCGGCACCGCCTGCAGCAGGTTGGTCGCCAGCTCGCGCCCGCTCAGTGCCCGGCCGCCATCGCGTGTCGCGGCGCGCAGCCGGTGGCCGACTACGCCGGGAACCACGTTCTGCACGTCCTCCGGTATCACGTGGTCGCGGCGGTCGAGCCAGGCCCAGGCGCGCGCGGCTGCCAGCAGCGCCAGCCCGGCGCGCGGGCTCAGGCCGTCGACGAACGCCCCCGAAGTGCGCGAGTAGGCCAGCAGCGCCTGGACGTAATCGAGCAGCGCATCGGAGCAGTAGACCTGCTTGACCGCCTGCTGCGCGGCCAGCAGGTCCGAGGCCCGCGAGATGGCCGGCATGGTCTTGAGCATGTCGCGCCGCGACTCGCCGCCCAGCAGCGCGCGCTCGGCCGCATGGTCGGGATAGCCCAGCGAGATGCACATCAGGAAGCGGTCGAGCTGCGATTCGGGCAGCGGGAAGGTGCCGATCTGGTGCAGCGGATTCTGCGTGGCGATGACGAAGAAGGGCTGCGGCAGCGGTCGCGCCATGCCGTCGATCGAGACCTGGCTCTCCTCCATCGCCTCGAGCAGCGCGCTCTGGGTCTTGGGGCTGGCGCGGTTGATCTCGTCGGCCAGCAACACCTCGGTGAAGATCGGGCCGGGATGGAACGTGAACTGGCCGCTGGTGCGCTCGTAGACCGAGACGCCGATGACGTCGGAGGGCAGAAGGTCGCTCGTGAACTGGATGCGCCGGAACGGCAGGCCGAGCGATATCGAGATCGCGTGGGCCAGCGTGGTCTTGCCCACGCCGGGAGCGTCCTCGATCAGCAGGTGGCCGCCGCCCAGCAGGCAGGTCAAGCTCTGGCGGATCTGCAGGTCCTTGCCGACGATCACGGTGCCGATGCGCGCGGCACAAGCCTGGAATTTCTCTAACATGGGAGCCTGGAGGTGGGAAAGGAGAATGGGACTTGGAAACCGGCTTGTTGACGCATGCGGCTTGCGTGGCACACGAGATGGGAAGCTGGCACCCGGAGTGCCCGGCACGCATCGCGGCGATCCAGGACCGGCTGATCACGTCGGGGATTGCGCAGCACCTGCAGTACCTCGAGGCACCCGCGGCGTCGCTCGAGGCACTCGTCCGCGTGCATGATCCGGCATATATCGCCATGTTGCAACGCAGTGTCCCCGCGGACGGATACCATGTTCTGGATCCCGATACCCTGATGTGTCCGCAAACCTGGACGGCGGTGCTGCACGCCGCGGGCGCCGTGGTGGAGGCCACCGATCGGGTCATCGGCGGCAGGCTTGCCAACGCATTTTGCGCCGTGCGTCCGCCGGGTCACCATGCGCGCCCGGCCACGGCGATGGGTTTTTGCCTGGTCAACAACATCGCCGTGGGCGTGCTGCACGCGCTCGAGGCGCACGGGCTGGAGCGCGTCGCGGTGGTCGATTTCGACGTGCATCATGGCAACGGCACGGAGGAGATTCTCGCGGGAATCGAGCATGGGGAGGAGCGTGTGCTGATGACCAGTTTCTTCCAACATCCGTTTTACCCGTATAGCGGCACGGACGATCCGAGGGAAAACATGGTCAATATCCCGTTGCCCGCCGGATCCGACGGCACGCGCGTGCGTGCGCTGGTCGACGAGGTCTGGGTGCCGCGGCTGGAGCGGTTCCGCCCGCAGATGATCTTCGTCTCGGCCGGCTTCGATGCCCACCGCGAGGACGACATCGGCCAGATGAGCCTGGTCGAAGCCGACTACGTCTACATCACCGAGCGCCTGATGGAGGTGGCACGGCGCCACGGCGAGGGGCGCATCGTCAGTTCGCTGGAGGGCGGCTACAACCTGAGCGCGCTGGGCCGCAGCGCGGCCAGCCACGTGCGCACGCTGGCGCAGCTATGAGCGGCCGTCTGCACTGCACGTGAATTTCTCCCTCTCCCGCAGGGCGGGAGAGGGCAGGGGAGAGGGTGTCAGCAGCACGTATCGCCTCAGCGCGCACCCACTCCCCAACCCTCTCCCGCCTTGCGGGAGAGGGAGAACTGCGCTGTGGCCGCAGGCAACGATTGCCTCATTACCTCAGGCGACCGAATCGGCGGTCTGCGCCGCCGGCGCCTGCTGCTGTCCGCGGCGCACCTGGCCCGGCGCCGCGGCTTCGAATTCGCGCAGTACCTCGGCAAAGGCGTCGATCCCCATGTCGAGGGACTCGCGCGCGATGACCAGCGGCGGCGCGAAGCGGATCACGGTTTCGTGCGTGTCCTTGGACAGCACGCCGCGCTGGACCAGGCGGTCGACCACCGCACGCGCGCGCACCAGCGCCGGGTCCATGTCCACGCCCGCCCACAATCCGCGGCCGCGCACCTCGCGGATGAGCGGCACGCGCTGCTGCGCCTGCAATTGGCGCAGCCGTTCCATCAGGTGGCTGCCGAGCTCGGCGCTGCGTTCCACCAGGCGCTCGTCCTCGATGACCCGCAGGGCCTCATGGGCCACGGCCGCGGCCAGCGGATTGCCGCCGAAGGTGGAGCCGTGGCTGCCCGGGCCGAGCAGGTCCATCACTTCGCGCGTGGCCACGAAGCAGCTCACCGGCAGCAGACCGCCGCCCAGCGCCTTGCCCAGGATGAGGCCGTCGGGACGGATGCCTTCGTGCTGGTGCGCGAACCAGCGCCCCGTACGGCCCAGGCCCGACTGGATCTCGTCGAGGATCAACAGCACGCGGCGCGCATCGCAAATGGCGCGCGCGCCCCGCAGGAAGCCGTCCGGCGGGACGCGGATGCCGGCCTCGCCCTGGATCGGCTCGAACAGCACGGCGCAGGTGTTGTCGTCGATGGCGGCCGCCAGCGAGTCGAGGTCGCCGAACGCGAAATGGCGAAATCCGGGCGCGAACGGACCGAAGTCGGCGCGGTAGTCGTCTTCCGAGGAAAACCCCACCACGGCCGTCGTGCGGCCGTGGAAATTGCCGCTCGCCACGACGATGTTGGCCTGGTCGGGGGCGATCGACTTGACGCGGTAGCCCCAGCGCCGCGCCGCCTTGATGGCAGCCTCGACGGACTCGACCCCGCCGTTGGCCGGCAGCGCCCGGTCCAGGCCGGTCAGGCCCAGGAGCTTCTCGAGGAACGGACCCAGGACCGGCGTGCGGTAGGCGCGCGAGGTGATCGCCAGCTGCTGCGCCTGGCGGCTGAGCGCGGCGACCAGGCGCGGGTGCGAATGGCCGTGGCTCACCGCCGAGTAGGCGCTCATCATGTCCAGGTACCGGCGCCCCTCGATGTCGAACAGCCATTCGGCCTGGCCCCGGTGCAGGACGACATCGACCGGGGCGTAGTTGTTGGCGCTGACGCGCCGCTCCAGGGCGATGGCGGCATCGGCGGCGGAGGGCGGCGATTTCGGTAGCTCATCCATGGCGGGTCGCTCGGGTGTCGACAGCCTGGCGCCCGCGCTGGGCTGGCGATGGGCCGTGGTTGGCGGTGCGGCGGCATCGGGGCCGGCGACCGCAGGACCTTGCAGCGTACCCGAGTATCGGCCGGCCATCCACGCCCGCGCGCGCGGGATGCCCGGATGAGCGGCGCGGCGGGCCGCCTCAGGCGCCGAGCGCCGCGCGGATCGATTCGAGCGCGGCCGGATCCTCGATCGTGGTCAGGTCGCCCGCGTCGCGGCCCTCGCAGATCGCCTGGATGGTGCGGCGCAGCAGCTTGCCGGAGCGGGTCTTGGGCAGCGCACCTACGAAGTGCACGCGGGCCGGCCGGCCGACCGCGCCCAGGCTGGTGTCGACCTGGCGGAAGATCTGCGCTTCCAGGGCCACGCGCTGCGCCGGTGTCGCTGCCGCCGCCGGGTCGCGCGCGACGACGAAGGCCATCGCCACCTGCCCCTTGAGCGCATCGGCCACGCCGACGACCGCGACCTCGGCGACGGCGGAATGCGCGCTGATCGCTTCCTCGATCTCGCGCGTGCCCAGGCGGTGGCCGGCGACGTTGATCACGTCATCGGTGCGGCCGAGCAGGAAAAAATAGCCGTCATCGTCGCGTATGCCCCAGTCGAAAGTGGAGTAGACGCTGCGGCCGGGCACGCTGCGCCAGTAGGTCGCGACGAAGCGCTCGTCGTCGCCCCAGATCGTGCTCATGCAGCCCGGCGGCAAGGGTCCGACGATCGCCACCACGCCCTTGGTGTGATTGCCGACCTCGGCCCCGGTCAGTTCGTCGTACAGGCGCACGTCGTAGCCGTAGCACGCCAGCCCCGGGCTGCCGAACTTGGCCGGCAGCGCCTCGACCCCGCGCGGCGTGGCGATGATCGGCCAGCCGGTCTCCGTCTGCCAGTAGTTGTCGAGCACCGGCTTGCCCAGGCCCTCGGCGATCCAGCGCCCGGTGGGTTCGTCCAGCGGCTCGCCGGCCAGGAACAGCGTCTGGAGCGAGGACAGGTCGTGGCGCCGCAACAGGGCCGGATCCTGCTTCTTGAGCACGCGGATGGCGGTGGGCGAAGAGAACATCACGTCGACGCGATGCTGCTCGACGATGCGCCACCACACGGCACCGTCCGGACGCACCGGCGTGCCCTCGTAGAGGATCGTCGCCATGCCGGCGATCAGCGGGCCGTAGACGATATAGCTGTGGCCGACGACCCAGCCGATGTCGCTGGTGCAAAAGTAGGTCCCGCCGGCGCTGCCACGGAATATGTGGCGCATCGACGCGGCCAGCGCCACCGCGTAACCGCCGGTATCGCGCTGCACGCCCTTGGGGCGCCCGGTGGTCCCCGAGGTGTAGAGGATGTACGAGGCTTCGTTCGACTCGAGCCAGCGGCACGGCACCAGGGCATCCCGGTGCGCCCGGCGCAGCGTCTCGTAGTCGAGGTCGCGGCCGGGTGTCATCGCCATCGGCGCCAGCCCGCGGTTCACCAGGAGCACGTGCTCCGGCGGCTGGCGCGACAGCGCGATCGCCTGGTCGAGCAGTTCCTTGTACGGGACGATCCTGCCGGCACGCGAGCCGGCGTCGGCCGAAACGATGAGGCGGGGCCGGGCGTCGTCGATGCGCGAAGCCAGGCTGTGCGCGGCAAAGCCGCCGAAGACTACCGAATGAATTGCGCCGATGCGCACGCAGGCCAGCATCGCGAATACGGCCTCGGGGATCATCGGCAGGTAGATCAGCACGCGGTCGCCCACCTCGACGCCCAGGGCCAGCAGCGCCGCAGCGCAGGCGTTCACCTCGCGGTGCAGCTCGTCGAAAGTGTAGGTCCGTTCCGTGCCGGTTTCGGTCGAGATGAATATGAGCGCAGCCTGGCCGCCCCGCACCGGCAGGTGACGGTCGAGCGCGTTGTGGCACAGGTTGGTGCGCGCGCCCGGGAACCAGCGCGCGAACGGCGGCCGCGAGGCGTCCAGCACCGGCCCGACGGGCGTCTGCCAGTCGACCAGCGCGGCCTGTTCGGCCCAGAAGCCCTGCGGATCGGCGATGGAGCGTGCGTGGAATTCGCGATACCCGCTCACGGCGCCTTCTCGGTGCCCGGCGCCGGCCCGGGGACGCCCGCCGCGCTGAGGTTTTGCTGCTGGCGGATCAGGCGCAACAGGGGCTTGAGGTGCTGGATCAATCGGGGCAGGTGCGGGACCACCTCGGCCGCGCGGCCCGAGCCGATCAGGGCCAGGGCCAGCCCGACGTCCATCGATCCGGTCTCGCCGCGCGGATCGAAGCCGCTCGCCTTGGCCGCCTCGGAGGCGCCCAGCATGATGCGGCGCGAGCGCGACGCCTGCGCCATCTGCGCGCGCTTCTGGGCCTGGGCGCGCAGGTCGGCGGCGCTGCGGCGCAGTTCCTCGGAGAGCGTGGCCACGCCGATGCAGGTCCAGACCTCGACGCCCGGGCCGGCGGCATCGACGTTCTCCAGCACCTTGCGCAGCCGGGCCGCGAACCGCAGCATGTCGGTCATGCCGTTGTTCTGCGTGGCGACGCAAAACTCCGTGCGGTCGGAGCGTGTTGCCAGGTCCTCCAGGCGCACGGTGGTGCCCAGCGCGCGGCCCACGAGGCGCATGCGCTGCTCGGTCTCGCCGTCCCAGGATTCGGCCTGCGGCGCCGACAGTTCGACGCGGATGCAGATCAGCGCCAGGTCGGACAGCGCGCGGCGGGCATAGGAGAGCAGTTTCTCGACCTGCCGGTCGAAGGCGGCCGGCGTGAGCAGTTCGGTATCCGGGTCGACGGTGCGCGCGGAATCGAGCTCGGTGCGGCTTTCGATCAGCGCGTCGCGCGTGTTGGCGAGCTCGACCAGGACGCGCAGGCGCGACATCAGCTCGGCCGCGGTATCGGTCGGCGGCACCTGGTTGAGCACCAGTTCGGTGGCCTCGAGCGCGAGCACGCGCGGGCTGTCGGTCGAGCCGCCGCGGTCGAGCAGGACGATGGCCGGCATCTCGCGGATGCGCTGGACCTTGGAGGCGCGCAGGCGCCCCAGCAGGTCGAAGCTGCGGATCGACGAGGCGGTGGCATCGGCCACCAGCACGCGGATGGACGCGTCGAGCAGCACCGCCTGCCAGGCCGCTTCGCTGTCGGCCACTTCGCGGATGTCGTAGCGCTGGCGCAGGGCGGCGCCGATGGGGCCGCGCGAGATGCGCCCGGTGTCGGCCAGCAGCACGCGCGGGCGGGGGCCCTCGAGCGCGGCGCGCGCGCCTTCGGGCGCTGCTGCCGGGGCCGCATCGGCGCCGGATTCCGCCGCCACAGCGGGCACCCCGCGCACCGTCACGGACCTACCGCCTTCCCTGAATCCGATGCGCCAGGTGCGCCTCTCATGGTCTGACTTCCAGCGAACGCATACGCGTCAACATATCACGCCCGACCGATGGTTGCTGGGTCTTGATTCACGGATTTGGCAGGGGACTTCCGCCTCCCGCGAGGCTTTGCCGCGCGCGTTCGATGACCAGCGCGATCCGGTCGGCCTGGGCCGCCACCGCCTGCTCGCCCTCGGTGATCGACAGCTCACGCGCGGCGAAGTCGGTGCTGCCGACCCGGTTGAGCGAAGGCCGCAGCACCACGTCGGCCCCGGTCAACTCGGAGCGGGCGATGACCTGGCCCATGATGGTGAAGGTCTGCAGCAGGATGTCGAACGCCCCCGTCGTGCTCTGGTTGGCCGGCTGCTTGGAGACATCCACGGCGATGACGACGTCGGCGCCCAGGCGGCGGGCCGTCTGCACCGGCACGGGGCTGACCAGGCCGCCGTCGACGTACTCGTGCCCGCCGATGGTCACCGGCTGGAACACGCCGGGAACGCTGCTCGAGGCGCGCACCGCCATGCCGACATTGCCGCGCTCGAACACCATCATCTGGCCCGTCCCGAGGTCCGTGGCGATGATCGCGAGCTTGCGCGGCAGCCGCTCCATCGGCCGCTGCCCAATCTCCCGGTTGACGAAATCCTGCAGCGCCTGGCCCTTGAAGATGCCGCGCGCGGGCAGCGACCAGTCCGTGACCGTCGATTCCTCGAACCGGAGCGCCACGTGCTGCAGTTCGGGGCCGTCGAGCCCGGCGGCGTAGAGCGCGCCGACGAAGGCCCCGACGCTGGTGCCGACGATGATGTCCGGGTGGATGCCGCGCGCCTCCAGCGCCTTGATCACGCCGACGTGGGCGAAGCCCCGCGCCGCGCCGCCGCCCAGCGCCAGGGCGACGTGCAGGGGCCGCGGCGGCGGGGTGATCGCCGTTGGCGCCGGAGGCGCTGGCGGGGGCGGCAGCGCCGGGGCAAGCCCGTCCTCGGCCTGCGCGGACGGCAGCGTCGGCGCGGTGCCATCCCCCTGGCCCGACCGCGCCCCGGTCGGGGGCCGGGACGAGGGTGGGGCTTCCACCCGTGGCGGCACGGTGGCGCCGGGGGTTGTGGGCACCGCGGCCGGCGGCAGCGCCTGGCAGCCGAGCAGCGCGCCGGCGATCAGGCCCAGGAGTGCGCCGCGCAGCGCGATGCGCCCCGGTGCTCGTACGCGCTGCGGGCCAGCCGGTGTGGGTGCTGCGGATGCCATGAT
>Ga0116229_10003144_pt1 | contig 27119 bp, 18 predicted proteins | sample S1TSphgellanicum_3_FD_87313 | JGI IMG/M metagenome (GOLD analysis project Ga0116229, IMG submission 87313) | Host-associated microbial communities from peat moss isolated from Minnesota, USA - S1T2_Fc - Sphagnum magellanicum MG | ecosystem: Host-associated > Plants > Peat moss > Unclassified... | reverse complement strand
TGATGCCCTGCCGCAGCAGCGCGTCGTAGTAGGAACGGCCCGCCTTGACCAGCAGCGGATGCTGGCTCTTGCTCGAGATGAGCAGGCGCACGTCGACGCCGCGCGCGGCCGCGACCTGCAGCGAGGTCTGGATGGTCTCGCCCGGCACGAAGTAGCCCGTGCCGATCCAGAGCCGCGAGCGCGCGCTGGCGATGAGCTCGAGGTTGACCCGCAGCATGGGGTGGTCTTCCTCGTCCGGCCCGCCGCGCAGCACCTGCACGAATGTGGGCTCGGCCGCCTCGCGCGGCGGCTGCGTCTTGTTGCGGACGTCGTCCTTTCCCGTGCCGAAGAACCAGTCCTCGGCGAAGACCTCCTGCAGGACGTCGACGACCGATCCCTCGGCGCGGATCTGCACGTCGCCCCAGTCGCCGTCGACCGGGTCGAGGCTCATGTACTCGCGGCCGAAGTTCATCCCGCCGACGTAGGCGATGTCGCCGTCGATGACCTGGAGCTTGCGATGGTTGCGCAGGTTGAACGAGTAGCGGCTGCGCAGCGGCGAGAGGGTGTGGCACCACGAGAACTGTCCGCCGGCCTCGACCAGCGGGCGGAAGTGCGACTCGCGCAGGTAGAGCGACCCGACCTCATCGACGAGGACGCGCACCGTGACGCCCCGACGCGCTGCGGCCACGAGCAGCTCGAGGAACTCGCGGCCCACTTCGTCGTCGCGCCAGATGTAGGTCGCGATGTGGACGTGGTCCTTCGCGTTGCGAATGTCTTCCTTCAACGCGCCGTAGAACGCGGGCGCCTTGCGCAGGATGCGCAGCGACCGCGCGGTGCTGACCGGCAACTGCGTGATGGCGGTGAGGCTGTGGAAGAGGACTTGCGCGGCGGGAGCGAGCGCTTCGACGCCGCGCTCGGCGGTGATCTCGCCCGGCGCGAATCGGCCTTCGCCCCGAAACCAGCGCCGCCGCTGGATGCGCGCGCGCTTGATTTGCTCGGAGCCGATCATGAGATAGAGCGCGGGGCCCACGACGGGGAAAAGCAGGATCGCCCAAAGCCACGCCAGCGTCGAGGTCGGGCGTTTGTTGAGCAGCAGCAAATGCGGAATGCACAGCAGGCCCAAGATCCAGGTGCCCTCAAGGAGCCAGCGCCACATGCAGCCAGTTAAGGGAGTTTTCCTCTGCGGACAAGTCTCACGCTATGGCGTCGGGCGAAGGCGCCGCATTTCGGCCTCGAGCTCGCGGACGCGCTCCTGCAGCGGCTTCACCGCGGCGCCGATTTGCTCCGCGGTGTAGCGCGGCGTGATGTGCTGCGGGCAATTCCAATCGTAGGAAACGATGTCGATCAGGAACAGCCGCTCCACGTTCTTGCGCTCGGAAGGATCGGCGAGGGCGTCGGCCAGCGCGGGCTGCTCGCGGGCATCGACGACGCGCGCGTGGCCCAGAATCTTCAGCCGCGTGCGCTGCGGATAGTCCATTAGGAAAAGCGAGACGCGGTTGTTCCCATCGATGTTGCCCACCGAGAGAAGCTGGCGGTTGCCCTTGAAGTCGGCGAAGGCGAGCGAACTCGGGCTGGTGACACGCAGGAAACCCGGCGGTCCGCCGCGATGCTGGATGTACGGCCACCCATCCGCGCTCACCGTGCCGAGGTAAAAGCTGTCGCGCTGGCCGATGAACTCGATCTCGTCCGCGGTCAGCGTGTCGGCCGGCGTGCCTTGCGGGGCAGGGCCGCTCTTGCCGTAAAACTTGCTGCGCGCCTCGAGGACGGCCGGCGTCGTCAGCACTTCCAGGTAGTGTTGGGCCATAGGCCGATCCTACTTCAAAAACCCAGATCGGAAAGGCCCGCATGGTCGTCGGGCCGGCGGCCCAGCGGCCAGAAGTATTTCCGCTGCGTCTCCGTGATGGGTTGGTCATTGATGCTGGCGATGCGGCGTTTCATCAGGCCCTCGGCGTCGAACTCCCAGTTCTCGTTGCCGTAAGAGCGAAACCAATTCCCGCTGTCATCATGCCACTCGTAGGTGAAGCGCACCGCGATGCGGCTCCCGGTGAACGCCCAAAGTTCCTTGATCAGCCGGTAGTCGAGTTCCTTTGCCCACTTGCGTGTGAGAAACGACACGATCGCCTCCCGCCCGGTGATGAATTCCGCACGGTTGCGCCACACGCTGTCGGCCGTGTAGGCCAGCGACACTTTCTCCGGATCGCGGCTGTTCCAGCCATCCTCGGCCAGCCGGACTTTCTGCGTCGCGGATTCCAGCGTGAACGGGGGAACAGGCGGGCGGGCCATGCTTCAAGTCCACACCCGCACGCGCCGAAAGTCGATCTTCATCCGGGCGCAAAGCAATCGATCCCTTTTTGCAGGCATTAATCACGCGGCCCAATTCCCCAATTTGTGTTGGGATTGGGACCGAGGATCAGTTCCAAATTTCCTCCGGCGGTGATCTCATGGTAGTCGATCCAGCAGCGGTTGAGAGGGTGGCCATTGAGGGTTGCCGACTGAATATAGATATTCTCAGGTGAGTTATTTTTGGCAGTGATTATGAAAGTGCCTCCTTTCGTGTATTTCGGGTCAAGCCTGAGTGTTATCTTGTCGAAAAGCGGGGTGAAGATCTCGAACCGGGTATCACCGGGGCAAGCCTGGGAGAGACCAGCGGCTGCCAAAACATACCAAGCCGACATCTGGCCCTCATCCTCGTCGCCGCAGAGCCCGTTGTAGCCGGGTCCATAGGCCTCGGTGCAGATACGATGAACCCATTTCTGGGTCAACCAAGGTGCTCCGGCGCGGTTGAAGAGGAAGGGAATCAGATGACTCGGCTCATTGGAAGGGTTATCGTAGTCGTTCCAGACGGCGAGGTCAGGAACCCGGTCGAAAAAATCGCTCAGTTTTGCAATAAAGAGGTCCTTGCCCCCGAGTAGAGCGATCAGTCCCGGCACATCGTGTGGCACTGACCAGCCGTATTGATAGAGCGTGCCTTCGGCCGCACCCACGTGCGACGTGAGGCCCTGCCACCGCATCCATTTCCCGTCCTTGTCTTTCGGGTGAAACCACCCCTTCCACTCGGGGCGGGAGTTTTTGCCCTCCTTGTCATAGGTCCAGGGTACGTCTGGGTCGAAGAGAAGTTTGTAGGCTTGTGATTTTTGGAGATACAATTTCGCATCGTCACTCTTGCCGAGTGCCGTGGCGAGTTGCGCAAGGTTCCATGCGTTTAACCCACTATCAACCGTACAAGTAAGGCTATTTTCAACGTAGCCGAGTGGATCGAGCGATGACTCTTTATTGATGCTGTTGACCGCATAGGCATAGGCTTTGGCAACATCGTAATTCCGAATGCCTTTTTGATACGCATCGTTCAGGACATTGACGGAGGGCGCACCGTTCATGCAACCGGAGTAGGCGTTGAGCATCTCCCAACGGTCGAAGTAGTGGGTTCCGTTCTGGTCGGCCAGCTCAATCCAACTATTGATCACATCATTGATGGTCTCGGGGGCAATCAGGGTGAGCAGGGGGTATTCACTTCGCTGGACATCCCAACCGCTGAAGATGGTGCGCTTGGTGAAAGCCGTGGTCGGATGGATTTTCCCGTCGCCGCCAGGATAGTCGCCATTGACGTCGGCAAAGATACGCGGATCGATCAAGGCGTGGTACATGGCGGTGTAAAAGGTGATCTTCTGCGCCTCCGTGCCGCCCTCCACCGTGATTCGGCCCAATTCCTTATTCCAAGTCTGATGAGCCTGCGCCCGAACGCCATCGAAATCCCAACCGGGAATCTCGGCATTCAGATTGGCACGAGCCCCATCGATGCTGACATAGGAAATACCCGCTTTCAGGAGAACGGTTTCACCCGGCTTCGTCGGGAACTCGGCATAGAAGCCGAGGTGCTGCCCTTCTTTTTCACGGCATCCCGGTATGACTTCCGCCGTTTGGCAGGCCTGGATGAAGTCGGGATGGGTGAGGATGTTATTGTAGGGGCCGGGCGGCAGCGTGGCGCTCCAGACACCGACGTTGGCGAGTGGCCGGCTGAACTCAGCATGGTAATAGACCGTGAAGTTTGCCTTGCCACGGCCATGTCCCCAACCGCCTCCCTCGGGCGTGCAGACGATCTCCCCCTCGATGGCGTTGTCCCCCACAACTTTTACGGTCTGATGGAGCGAGGTGCCCCCGATGCGGCGCGCCAGATCGATCTGGATCCGGGAGGCGGCATTCTCCGGAAAGGTGAAGCGAAGTATGCCGCTGTGCGGGGTGGCGGTCATCTCGGCCCGCACGCCGTAGTCCTTCAGGGTGACGGCATAGTATCCTGCCTGCGCGACTTCGGTGCTTTTGTCCAAGGTGGAGAGGTAACCGCTGCCCGGCTTGTCGGTTTCTCCATACCAAGTTTTCAGCGGACCGGTTGTCGGCATGACCTCGAAGTTGCCCAGATCGCCGTACCAACCGACGCCGCTCATATGATTGAAGCTAAATCCCTGAATCGTGGTGTGGATGTAGGAATAGCCACCGCCATTGTCTCCGCCGGTGATGGTGTCGGGACTAAGCTGGACCATCCCCTGGGGAGTGGCGGCGCCGGGGAAGTTCTTGCCATGGAAGGAATTTTTGTAGGTGCCCTCCATGCTTCCCGCCCCTATGAACGGGTTCACATAGTCGGCGGGATCTTTCGCGCGGACCGACGTGAGAGAGGCAATAAGAAGGATCGTGCAAACAGCGGTACAACCGAGCTCAATCGGTTTGATATTCATAGAAGAAGTAATAAAATGAAAGCGCTATGGTTTATTATTACTTCCCCGATTGCCAAGGTTCCGGGGTTGAGCTGTACGGGGGGTGCTCTTCCGCGCTTCCAAAAGTGGGGGCAGGATTGTTATCAAGTTGAAAAAAAGGAAGCTTGGGGGTGCCGTCGGGCGACTTCTCATAAGTATTGCCTTCTTTTTCCACTAATAAAAAGAACCCACAAACACCGCCACAGTCTCCGATGATTACATCCATATCGACACTTTCCATTGCTTGCATATGGAAGGGAGGGCCGATTTTAACATTTGGATTATTCACTGTGTTTTCGCTTAGAAATTGAATATAACTTGGCATCTGATAAGGAAGAATCTGGTGAAGAGTAGGATCCGTGGTTATGGAATCCCACCCTCCATCCAATACAAGTTTGCCATTGATTCTGACCACCATGATGTTATCGGCGAAACCAGCAAGTCTATAGTCACCTTCCGAGGGTGCTTCAACTCGGGCATGATAATGTATTACCCATAATCCGGGTTGAACTTCCTTCTCCAAGCCAAAAGCTTTCGGGGCATCTTCAGACGGACGCGTCGAGATGGCTATCGTGCTGGTCGAAATCGGTGCCTTGCTGCGATAATACTTTTCAAGCACCGTATCGTCCCAGCCATTTTTCACATAGTCGCCCAGCAGTGGAAGATAGGAATGATAGTCCGTGATGTCGGTAGGCTGCTTATCTTTTGTTTGTTTTAGGTCATATAAATAACCCGACAACAAATTGTCCGATCCATTCATCGAGCCAAAGGAATTGCCTTGCCCCGCGGTTCCGCCCGCCCCCGCTGCAGCCAGGCCCGTGCCCTGGGGCGCTGGCAGATTCATATGGGTCATGGACTGATCAAGGGCTTTGGAGGCATCAACAGAAAAACTGGCATTTACCGAGGTAATGGTTTTTATGGGCGCCGTGACGGGAACGATCACGGGCTGTGGTTCGATCAGTGGATTGCTCGCGGACGCGCCGCTGGCGGCGGGCTCGGGCGGAGTGGGCACTTTGACTTGTAAAGTTTTCACCTGCCCAAAGTTGCCCTCTGTCTCCGGTTTGGGAGCTGCGAAGATTACCCAACTGGCGATCAGTAAGAAAAGCAGCAAGTGCAAGAGGAGCGCCATCATGAAGAAGCCGAAACGGCTGGCGCTTTTCGTGCGATAAAACTGAACTTTACCTTCAACAGGAGGAGTCGTATTGCCCGAAGTGTTGGGGAGGGTAGTCATTTTGCGGCCCTGATTTTTACGCCGCCCGCGCTTTCGATAAGGGCTTCCTGGATTTTACCACCACGCGGGATCTGCTCCGACTCGATTTGCTGTCAGTCATTTTGCCCTTGTCCGCGGCGGCGGCGTTCTTGCGCGATTCCTCGGCATGGACGGCCATTTGCTCGAAGGTTTTGGTTTCCAGGCGGGCAGCGCCACGGCCTTTTTGGAGGGCGACGCGAGTGCCGTTTTTCTCGTGCCGGGCGAGGCGTTCGGCGGCCATCGGGATTTCCGATTTATATTGCGGCAGCCAAGGCGCGAGCGCGACCAGCATCTCGTCCGTCATCTGCCAGACTTCCTCGGGATTACAGACCGCGCCGACGAGGGGGTCGTGGAGCATCGCCTGCTTGAGCAGCTGCACGTCGCCATGGACGGCGGCTTCGACCGACATTTGTTGCACGCGGGCCGAGACAGCGCAGGTCGCAGCGCAGGCCAGCGGGAGATCGCCCACCACGGGCATGTTGATGCCGTTGCGGTCGACGTAGCCGGGGATTTCGATGATGGTCTCATCGGGGAGATTGGTGATGTGGCCCTTGTTCGGGATATTAAAATGTCCGCGATAGGTGCGGCCGGTGACCAGTGCTTCGATGATCCATGATCCGTGTTCCTCGCTGCGGTTTTTGGGGCCGATCTTAGGGGCGGGTTCCTTCAGCCAGTTGGGAAAATCGGTTTCGAACCAGGTACGGCCTTCCGTGCAAACGCGCAGATAGCCGCCGGTTTCGCCGTTGATCCAGTTGGAAAGATCGATCCATTGGGTGATCTCATGCGGGCGTTTCCGGTACCACGGGAGATACTCGCTTAGGTGGCCGTTCGATTCGGTGCTGTAGTAGCCAAAACGCTCGAGCACATCGATGCGCACTTTTTCCGTCTTGGAATATACGGGATGGGCGCGGAATTCGGCCAGAAGAAGCGGCAACATATCGTGGCCGCGCCAGTTCACCTTGATGAACCACGTCTGGTGATTCAGCCCGGCGGCGACGAAATCGACCTCCTTCAACGTCAGTTTTTCGTCCGGGCGGAGCAGCCCCTCGCGCTTGGCCCATTGCTCGGTGCAATTCATGATCTGCCGGTGCGCGCCCTGCACGCCGTGGCAGAGACCGATGGTCTGCACGCCGCCATATTTGTTGCAGGCCCAGGTATTCATGGCCATCGGGTTGGAGTAATTGAGAAAAATCGCACCCGGCTTGGCGACTTCGCGGATGTCCCGGCAAAAATCGAGCATCGGCGGAATGGTGCGCTGTCCATACATGATGCCACCGGCGCAAAGGGTATCTCCGACGCACTGGTCGACGCCGTAACGGAGCGGAATATCGATGTCGTGCGCGAAAGCTTCGAGACCACCCTGTCGGATGGTGCAGATAATATAATCGGCGTCGGCGATGGCGGCTCGGCGATCGGTCGTGGCGAGGACTTTTGCGGGAAGGTTGTTCTCGCGGACGTCGCGCTCGCAAAGCTGATGGACCATGCTCAGGTTTTGCCCGGAAATGTCGCTGAGCGCGAAAGTTGTGTCCTGCAATTCGGGAACAGCAAGAACATCCTGCATCAGGCGACGGGTGAAACCGATGGAACCGGCCCCGATCATGGCGATTTTAATAGGCATGGGATTGGTGAGAAGCAGGATGGTGGCAAATAATCTGTTTGTGTGATGAGTGTGGTTCATTGCTTCGGTCTTGCCAATCGTCGGTATGTGGTATTTATAGTTGCTTTGTGCAAGAAGCCGACTTGACCCTGCTGCACCTGCGCCTGCGCCGGGCATTTCAACGCCACACGGAAAGCTTTCTGAGTTTCGATGGGGAACGCCAGATTGCCTGGGGCTATGAAATGCGGCGCAAGGGCGACCATTATTACTGGGACGGGAGGAAGCACGCCGCCGTATCGAACCGATCACGGGTACTGTTTCAATACACTTTGGAGGGACGCGGCGAGTACGCGGAGGCAGGCAAGCTCTGGCCCATAGGGCCGGGCGCGGGCTTCATGGCATTGCTGCCCGGTGCCTATCGGTATTATTTGCCGGAGGGCTCGGGGCATTGGACCTTCTTTTGGTTGATCGTACAGCATCCTTTTTTTTGCGAACGGATCCGGGCCTTGCGCCGTGAAGAGGCGGCGGTGCAGGCTTGGAAACCGGGATCGGCGGCTCTTGAATCGGCGGCGATGCTGCTTGAAAGCGGCTGCGAGGGAAAACTGCTGGACGTGTGGACGTTTGAAAAGCAATTGTTTTCATGGCTGCTGGAAATGGAGCGGGAAATGTATCATCGGCGGTATCCGCAGGATGAGCGGCAGCGCCTGCTTGACGAGACCCGCCAGATGTTGCGCGAACGCCTGCACAATCCGCCTAGCGCCGCCGAACTGGCCGAGCGACACCACTTGGAGCGGACGACGTTCAGCCGGAAGTTTAAGGCGACGACCGGCATTTCCCCGGCGGCATTCATGACGGAAGTGCGGCTCGAGGAGGCTCTGAAATTGTTACGCACCGCGGCCAAGCTTGAGGAAGTGGCCGAGAAAACGGGCTTCGCCGACGCGAACCACTTTTGCAAGGTCTTTCGCCGGCATTTTCATTCCTCACCAGGCGCTTATCGCCGCTTGATCCTGAAAAAAAGGATCGAACCGGCCTTTGCAAACAGAACTTGAAGTTTAAAAAGTTGGTTGAACCGTTGATCAAAGCCTCCTCAGAGCGGCTCCGCCTGTACCCCCGATTTATCAGCCGCAAATCGCTGCCCCAGGCCATCATGTTCGCATTTTTCCGCTAGGGGACTCGAACGTGCTGGCCGTGGCCAATTCGGCCGGATGGAGCGCACGCTCCGGCTGCGGCTTCATGGGCTTCTTTCACTCGTGTGGGGTAAACACCCCATTTTCTAAGTATGGAAACTCGTTCACTTTTGGAGTCGAGCAGACAGATCGCCGAGTTACTTCGATACGTTTGGCCGAACCGTCGACGCTGTTAGCGCATTTCGTCGTTGGAAACCGCTTCTTGACAACGAGGAAAAAGTGACGAATAATGTTTTATATCACTCGTTACTTTATGCGTTCCAAATCCAATCTGGCCAAACGAGAAGCCACCCGGTTGCGTATCCTCAACAAGGCCGATGAGCTTTTTCACCGTTTGGGATTTTACAAGACGACCGTGGCTGATATTGCCCGCGAGTTAAAAATGTCTCCCGCCAACGTTTACAAGTTTTTTTCCTCCAAAGAAGCATTGGTTCAGGACGTGGCCGACTGGAACTTGAGTCTGTTCAAGGCGACGATTAGCGAAGCGCTCAAAGAGGAAAAAACGTCGAGCGCCAAGCTCAAGGTCCTCGCGACCACGATCTATCAGTTTCACAAAAATAAATTCCGCTCTGACCACGAGATGTACCGGTTGATGGTGGCCGCCCACGACCAGCAATGGCCCTGCGTGATTGAGTTTAAGGCGTTTTTGCGCCGTACCTTGTCCAAAATCATTGAGGAGGGCCTCGATGCCCGGGAATTTTCGCATCTGGACGCCTCGATCGAAGCGGGTTCTGTTTGATAGCCTGACTTGGATCATTAATCCCCTGCTGATGTTTGAACTGAAAAACGCGCAGGTCACGAAAAGGATCGACGCGCAAATTCGCTTTTTTGAGAGGGCGTTGACCTGATTTCCTCTTTTCCCATGAAACACGTTAAATCGCATCATGAAGCCATCGGCCTCAGGCGAGCCGTTGGGCTGGTGCTTGGGGCGGGATGCCTCTTGCTGATTTCCGGTTGCGCCGTGGGGCCAGATTATCATGCGCCGGCCGCCCCGAATGTAAGCGGCTATACACCCGATCCGCTTTTACCGACAGTCTCCTCCGATGTGGGTGGCGGCACCTCACAATCCTTTGTTCCGGCAAAAGATATTCCCGGCGAGTGGTGGACACTCTTCCATTCGCCAGGACTCAACCTACTCATCCTCGAAGCTCTTAAAAACAACCCGACACTTGAAGCCGCCCAAGCTTCGCTGCGCGAGGCCCGCGAAAATGTCTACGCGCAAGAGGGTTCGTTTTTCCCTTCCGTGAGCGGGGACGGCACGGCGGAACGAATGAAGAGTTCCGCTGCCTCGACCGGTCTTCCCTCCAATCCGACTTTCAATCTCTATAATGCATCGCTGAGTCTTTCCTACACTCTGGATGTTTTTGGGGGGACACGGCGTCAGGTGGAAAGTCTCATCGCCGAGCGCGATTATGAGGCTTACCAGTTGGAAGCGAGTTACCTGAGCCTTACCTCCAATATCGTTACGGCAGCGATTACCGAGGCGTCAGTTCGAGAACAAATCAAGGCCACTCAGGAAATCGTAGCCGACGAGGCGACCCAATTGGATATCGTCAAAAAGCGTTTCGATTTGGGAGGGGCTTCACGCGCCGATGTCCTTTTACAGGAGTCCAACTTGCGTCAGGAAGAAGCCACGCTGCCTCCCTTGCAGTTGCAGTTGAGCCAGACTCGAAACCAGTTGGCCGCATACGCGGGAAGATTCCCAAGCGAGCAGATCATCGAGAAATTTAATCTGGAAGATTTGCGCCTCCCTCGCGAATTGCCCGTGAGTCTTCCTTCGCAGTTGGTGGCCCAGCGTCCCGATATCCAGGCTGCCGCTGCGCAATTGCATCAGGCGAGCGCCAATATCGGAGTTGCGGTCGCCAATCGTCTGCCCCAAATCACGCTCAGTGGCAGTCTGGGCAGCGAGGCTTTGCAGGCGAGCCAGCTTTTCACGCCCGGGATGGGGCTTTGGAGCATTGCCTCAGAAATCTCCCAGCCCATTTTTGAGGGAGGAACCCTCCTGCACAAACAAAAAGCTTCGGAACAAGCCTTTGATGAAGCAGCGGGACAATATCGAAGCACCGTGATTTCCGCTTTTCAAGACGTGGCCAATGTCTTGAACGCGCTGGACTACGACGCCAAGACTTTGAAGGCCGACTTGGCGACAGAACAAAGCGCGGCCGAAAGTCTCAAGATTTCAAGGGGTCAGTACAAGTTGGGCGCTACTACCTACGTCGATGTCTTGCTGGCGCAGCAAACCCATCAAACGGCGGTGATCGCCTTGGTCAAGGCCCGCGCCACTCGATTCTCCGATACCGCCGCACTCTATCAAGCCCTGGGCGGTGGGTGGTGGCATCGCAACGATATCCAGCGGCAACCTTCGATTATCGAGAATCCCTTATGACCGCCGAACCTCAGAATTCTGGCGAATCCCAAAGTCCCATTCTTCGGCATCCGATGGTGGTGAGAATGCGGGCCTTCATCGTCGCTGCCGGGCATCGCGTGGCGGGTTTTCCTCCCGTTCGTTTCCTCGTGCGCATCGCCAAGGCGGTCGCGGGCAAAGTCGCCATCGTGGCGCGAAAATTGGCTTCGCTTGCTTTGAGAGTTCCGCTCATTCGGCGGGGAACCGATTTTGCCGCGCAAAAAATGAAAATCCCTGCCGTCAGAAACATGGTTTACATGCTCATCATCGTAGGCCTTTTTTTCGGAGCGATCTTTGGATTCGAAGCGCTGTTGGGACTTGTTATCAGCCATGCCATGGCGGGAATTGGCAAGCAGTCGCAAACGGTTTCAACCGTTCAAGCCACGACCCAGCCATGGCAGAAAAGTTTCCAGGCGGTGGGCAGCTTACGGGCCGTGAACGGCGCCGATCTCTCCTCGGAGGAATCGGGAATCGTCGAGTCGATCAACTTCAACTCCGGGGACGAGGTGCAGGCCAATACCATTCTCCTCACCTTGCGCGCCGAGGATGACATTGCCAAGCTGGCATCGCTGCGCGCGACCGCGCAATTGGCGGAAATCACCTCCACGCGCGACCAGGCGCAATTTAAGATTCAGGGAGTGAGCCAGGCGACCCTCGATACGGACGCCGCCACGCTGGCCAACGACAACGCGCTGGCCGATCAGCAACAGGCCATCGTCGATAAAAAAGTCATCCGGGCACCTTTTGCCGGACGACTCGGCATTCGCGCGGTCGATTTGGGCCAATATCTCAATGCGGGAACGGCGATTGTCACTCTCCAGGCGCTTGATCCTATCTATATGGATTTTTATTTGCCCCAACAGGCCGTTGCAGATGTCCAGGTCGGACAAACGGCCACCATCAAGGTCGATACCTATCCCGATACGGCCTTCATTGGAAAAATCACCTCTATTAATCCGTTGATAGATACGAGCAGCCGGAATTTGCAGGTGCGGGCCACGATTGCCAATCCCGATCACAAGCTTCTGCCCGGCATGTATGGGACCGTTTCCATCGGTATCGGTGCTCCGCAAAAAGAGGTTACCTTGCCGCAGACCGCGCTGACCTACGCTCCCTACGGAAGCACGGTTTATCTGGTGAACTCCACGCCTCAAACTCCGAGCTTATGGCAAAAGCTTTGGGGAACCAAGCTGCCGCCCAGTCTGACCGTGGCTCAGTCGTTTGTTAAAACGGGAGAGACACGAGGCGACCAGATTGAAATTTTATCGGGGGTCAAAGACGGCGATACAGTGGTGGGAGGCGGACAACTCAAAATTCATAACGGGTCAACCATTACGGTCAACAATTCCGTGTTGCCCACGGACGACGCCTCACCCACGCCCACCGCCGAACAGTAGGCGCGCATTTTCGCCGAAATGAACTTCACTGACCTCTTCATTCGGCGACCCGTGCTGGCGAGCGTCGTCAGCCTCGTCATCCTGGTGTTGGGCCTGCGCTCCGTCATGTCGCTGCCCATCTTGCAGTATCCGCGCACCCAAAATGCGGTGATCACGGTGACCACAACTTACTACGGCGCCGATCCGGAGGTGGTGGCGGGCTTTATCACCACGCCGCTGGAGAATGCCATCGCCCAAGTCAATGGCATCGATTACATGACCTCGACCAGCGAGAGCGGCCTCAGCACCATTACGCTCAACTTGCGCCTGAATTATGATGCTGACAGTGCACTGTCGGAAGTCAGCGCGAAGATCAATTCGGTGCTCAATCAACTTCCTACCGGGACACAGCAGCCGCAGCTCGTGGTGAAGGTCGGGCAGACCATCGATGCGATGTACATTGGTTTTAAAAGCCAACAGCTAAATCCCAATCAAATCACCGATTACATTGTACGGGCCGTTCAGCCGAAACTTCAGGCCGTCGCCGGAGTGCAGACCGCCGAATTGATCGGCGCCAAGAATTTCGCCCTGCGCGCCTGGCTGGAGCCCCTGAAATTGGCCGCCTACGGCCTCACGGCGGCCGATGTCAGCACCGCCCTGACCAATAACGATTACATCTCCGGGCTGGGCAATAGCAAAGGCCAGATGGTGCAGGTCAATTTGACCGCATCGACCAATCTTCACTCGCGGCAGGAGTTCGAGAATTTGATCATCAAAAACGTGAACAATGCGCCCGTTCGTCTGCGCGATATCGCCCGCGTGACACTCGGCGCCGATGACTATGATTCTGGTGCCTCCTACGATGGCCAGCAAGCGGTCTATGTCGGAATCCAGGTGGCACCGACGGCCAATTTGTTGACCGTGGCAGAGGGGATTCGCAAGGCATTCCCCGAGATTCAACAGCAATTACCGGGCGGCTTGAACGGCAAGATCATTTACGATTCCACGGACTTCGTAAACAGCTCGATTTCAGAGGTGGAGCAGACGTTGCTTGAAGCGTTGGCCATTGTGACCATGGTCATTTTCATCTTTCTCGGTTCCCTGCGTTCGGTGGTGATTCCAGTCATTGCCATTCCGCTCTCGCTGGTGGGCACGTTTACGCTGATGCAGGGTTTTGGCTTCTCCATTAATTTGCTGACGCTGTTGGCACTCGTCCTGGCCATCGGGCTGGTGGTTGATGACGCCATCATCGTGGTGGAAAGTGTCAGCCGCCATTTGGAGGAAGGCATGGCTCCCCGTGACGCCGCATTGAAGGCGGCTCAGGAACTGATGAGCCCGATCATCGCCATGACCATCGTCCTGGTGGCGGTCTATGTGCCCATCGGCTTTCAATCGGGTCTGACGGGGGCTTTGTTCACGGAATTCGCCTTTACCATGGTCGGCGCGGTGACGGTCTCGGCGGTGATTGCGCTCACGCTTTCTCCGATGATGTGCTCCAAACTTTTGCAACCGCCTTCGAAGGATCGAAGCGGCTGGCAGGAGCGCTTTACCGATTTCATCGACCGCTACTTTAACAAGTTTCGGGATTTCTATCTGCGCTGGCTGGAGGGAAGCCTGAATAATCTGCCCGTGGTCGCGGTCTTTGCCGTGCTCATCCTGACGAGCATTTACTTCCTCGCTCTCGGAGCGCATTCCGAGTTGGCCCCGCAGGAAGACGAAGGGGCGATTTTGGGCCTGAGCACGGCGGCTTCCAATTCCACATTGCAGCAGCGTCAGATTTATTCCAAGCAGGCTTACCAGATCTTTCAAAAGCACAAGGAGACTTCCCTGGTCTTTCAAATCGACGCGCCAGGACAAACCATTTCCGTCATGGTTTTGAAGCCATGGGATCAAAGGTCGCAGACCAGCAATCAACTCCAGCCCACGATCCAGAATCAACTTAGTCAAATTGCCGGCGAACAAGTGGTGGTTTTTCAGCCTCCGCCCTTGCCGGGAAGCAATGGATTGCCCGTGCAATTTGTCCTCACGACGACCCAGCCCTTCGAACAACTCAACAAGGTCGCCGAGACTTTCATGGAGAAAGCGATTGGCAGCGGTAATTTCATCTTTTTGAACGCCGACCTGAAATATGATCAACCCGAATCCACGGTAGTAATCGACCGCAATAAGACCGCTCAACTTGGCCTGACCATGTCCAATGTGGGCGCGGCCCTGAGCAGCATGCTGGGAGGCGGGTACGTCAACTATTTCGACTTGGCGCAGCGCTCCTACAAAGTTATTCCGCAGGTCGAGCAAGCCTTCCGGTTAAACACGCAGCAACTCCTCGACTATCCCATTGCCAGCACTTCAACCGGCATTCCCATCAGTCTCTCCACGGTGGCCACCATCACGACCACGACCGTACCGGAATCGATCAATCATTTTCAGCAGCTTAATTCGGCCACGATTCAGGGTGTGCCGGTTCCCGGCAAAGCCGTGGGTGATGTTTTGACCTACCTGAAAAAGCTCGCGGCGGAAACTCTGCCTTCGGGCTATACCATTGACTATGGCGGTCAATCGCGCCAGTCGGTTCAGGAATCGAGTGGGCTTTTCGGCACTTTCGCCTTTGCCATCATCCTGATTTTTCTGTGTCTGGCGGCGCTTTTTGAAAGTTTCCGCGATCCGCTGATCATTCTCGTCTCCGTCCCGATGTCGATTGCCGGGGCGATGATTTTTATCAGTCTCGGGCTCGGGGGTATGACCCTTAACATCTACACCGAGGTTGGATTGGTCACGCTCATCGGCCTCATCAGCAAGCACGGCATCCTCATCGTCGAGGTCGCCAACACCCTTCAGCAGGAAGGCAAATCCAAGCGCGAAGCCATTCTCGGCTCAGTCCACATTCGCCTTCGCCCCATTCTGATGACCACCGCCGCCATGGTCCTGGGCGTGGTTCCCTTGATTATCGCGACCGGCGCGGGCGCGGTGTCCCGATTCAATCTCGGCCTCGTCATCGCCAGTGGCTTATCGATCGGCACGGTTTTCACCCTTTTCGTTGTCCCCTCCTTTTATTTCATGCTGGCCGCAAACCATTCGCAAAGAACCCAAGCGATCTGATCATCTGGATTGAATTCTAATTTAATGCGCCGCCTTGCCAGTCCGCAGCCCATCAGCACCGGACTAAGAAAGGGGTTCCACAAATTCCAGAGCATGCAAGTTCGCGGGCCTGGACGAAACCCAGATCACGAACGCCCTGAAAGGAAATGGAACCGCTCAAAGACGACAAATCAGACTTTCATGCGAAAGTCTCGTTTTTCGGCATCGGCTGCCTTCGGATGCGCATTCACGACTTGGTTACGTAGTCGCGGGGACAGAAAAAGCTCCAAGAACTGCATCAAAGATTGAGAGGCAAATTGTCTGAAACAGATTTGCAGAGGCCTGCAAAGGTTTCTTCCGGGAGGCTCAGGCGGCGCGACTGCCAATGAGCAATGCCCCAGCGACGCTTCAGCTTTCGGCGTCCCAAGGGGAGTGCCACGAGTGAGCCTTCTTCGATTTCTTTTTGGGCGATCCAGGGTGCAAGGATGCTGACGCCGAGCCCTAACTTCACCAGCTCCTTGATTGCTTCCATGCTGCCCAGTTCCAAAAACGACCTGAGATTGATCGATTCCTGACTGAGATATCGCGCGATGATCCGGAAGGTGAAGCTGTTTTTGTTGTATAGAATGTAATTCTGGCGGGATATTTCGTCACGGGACACATGCCGGGCAGTGGCCCACGGGTGGAGGGGGCTGACAATGAATTTAAGTTCGTCTGAGAAGAGCGGCCGGAAGGTGATGCGTTCTTCTTCGTCAGGTTCGAGGGCCAGTGCCAAGTCGACGCGGTTTTGTTGCAGGAGATTCATCGCTTCAGGCGTGTCCCCCGGTTCGATCAGAATCGCGCACCTGGGGAAGCTTTCCTTGAATTCTCTCAACACCGAAGGCAGCAAATATTGGCATGCTGTCGGCGTCGCGCTCACCCTCAGCCGGCCGTGGCCCCACTGCCCAAGTTGCTTAAGTTCCGAGCGGGCTTCATTCATCTCCTGAAGAATGCTTTCCACGCGGACTAGGAACTGCTCCCCAGCTTGATTGAGCTGAGCTCGCTTGCCGATCCGGTCAATCAGTCGGCAACCCACATTTTGCTCCAAGGCCTTCATCGAGTGGCTGATCGCGGACTGGGAAAGATGAAGGGTCTTGGCGGTCTCGGTAAAGCTGCCTGTTTTCGACAGGACGTGAAAGGCCTGGATCTGGCGGCTGTCGAGGGGGGAACCCGTTGCATGAAGATGATTCATGATTTGTATGAGAAAGTTGAGCAACAGTAATGCCATCTTGTCGGGTATCTTCCCGTCCGTGCCGCTAACCAAAGACAACCGCTCGGACCGCAAACTCCGCCTGGGATTTGTTCCGCTGGTCGATTGCGCTCCCTTGGTGGTCGCGTTTGAGTTGGGACTCTTCGCTAATTACGACCTGGACGTGAAGCTTTGTCGGGAAATCGGCTGGGCGACGGTCCGCGACAAGATCATTTACGGCGAGTTGGATGCTTCCCAGGCCGTTGCCGGTCTGGCCATGGCCGCGACATGCGGTTGGGGGTCCATTGTCAGTCCGTGTGTGACCGGGATGATTCTGAATACGAACGGAAACGGCATCACCTTGTCCAACCTTCTCTACGCACAAGGCGTCCGCGACGCGAAGAGCTTCAAACAGTTTCTCGTCTCGGACGCCAAGAGCATTCCAGTTTTCGGAACCGTCAGTCCCTTTTCATCCCACAATTTCCTTCTTCGAAAGTGGCTTCGTTCCGGCGGAGTTGATCCCGATAAGGATGTACGCATCGTTATCGTTCCGCCCCCCCAGGTTTGCCAAAATCTGAAGGCCGGGAATCTTGACGGCTTTTGCGTGGGTGAACCATGGAACTCGCTGGCCGTGCAAACTCGGCTCGGATGGTCGGTCGCGACGAGTTCGGATTTATCCAAGGGACATCCTGAAAAAATTCTGTTGGTGCGCGAGGAATTCGCAGAGGAGAAGCCGGAACTCCATTTGGCACTCATCGCCGCTCTACTCGAAGCTTGTGAGTGGTGCGATCGGCCGGAAAATCTGGAAAAGCTGGCGGCGCTCTTGAGCAAGACGGAATACCTCAATCTACCGGCACAGGTGCTTACTCCCAGCCTGAGCGGCCACTACGACTACGGGAACGGTCGCCGGGAAAACATCGAGAACTTCCTGAGCTTTCATCGCAACAGCGCGAACGACCCGAGCCCTCAACAGGCGGACTGGATAGCCGAGCACCTGGAGGACAACGGATTCTCAAGAATCACCAAACCGACGAGGGAGCTATGCCGGCGAGTCTTTCGCCGAGATCTCTTTCAACAGGCAAAAAAATTGCTTCCAAAAATACAAGTTTCCAACCCACCACCCGCCTAAATTCGCCGAAGCTACCGGCCCAACAAAACCCCTGTTCATGAATCTATCCGACATTAAAAAAAGCGGCCATTGGCCCACGCTACTCACCTCCTTTCTCTACTTTGATGTCAGCTTCATGGTCTGGACAATCCTCGGCGCGCTGGGCGCACAGATCGGGAAAACCTTAATGCTAACGCCGCAAGACAAAGGAATGATGGTGGCGACACCTATTCTAGCCGGGGCTGCGATGCGGATTGTTCTCGGCTTCGCCGTGGACCGATTTGGCGGAAAGCCGACGGGAATCGCGGCACAATCCGTCGTCGCCTTGGCTCTGCTGGCCGCCTGGCTTTTCGGCCTGCCGTCGTTTCAGGCCACACTGCTCATGGGGCTCATTCTTGGGTTTGCGGGCGCAAGCTTCGCGGTGGCTCTGCCCCAAGCCAGCCGGTGGTATCCGCCCCATATGCAGGGACTGATTATGGGGCTGGCCGGCGCAGGCAACATTGGTGTGGTCATCGATAGCTTGCTCGCGCCGCGCCTGGCTGTGGCGTACGGCTGGCAAAATGTCTTTGGCATCGTACTGATCCCCGTCGTCTTGGTATTGGCCGTCTACATCCTGGCGGCCAAGGACGCTCCAGTGGAGATCAAGGCTAAGAAGCTTTCCGATTACACCAATCTTCTCAAGCAGCAGGACGCCCATTGGTTCTGCTTTTACTACACCGTCAGTTTCGGTGGCTTTGTCGGTCTCGGCACCTCGTTAGTCATCTACTTCACCTCCCAATACGGCATCACGGCGGTGGAAGCCGGGACCTACGCCGCCATGTGCACCTTCGCCGGTGCGATGCTGCGGCCCGTGGGAGGAGCGATTGCTGATCATCTCGGCGGCATTCGCGCGCTGACCATTTTTTATACCGGAGCGGGGCTCGCTCTGGTTGGCGCGGCCTTCGTCACGCCGATGATGTCGAATTTTCTCTTTCTGCTCATTGCCTCTGGCTTTTTTGGGATGGCGAACGGATCGGTCTTCCAACTCCTGCCTCAGCGCTTCGCCCGCGAAATCGGAATCATGACGGGCCTGGTGGGCTGCGGCGGTGGCGTCGGCGGTTTTCTTCTGGCCATGATGCTCGGCTACTCGAAGGGCTACACCGGACACTACACGGCTGGACTTCTCGTCTTCAGCGGGCTGTGCGGGGTCGCGCTCTTCGGTCTGGTCCTGGTCAAAACGCGGTGGCGCAGCACGTGGGGAGCATTGAGCGGAGCGCGCATTTAATTTCCGCTTAACCCACGGCCGTGAAACTCCAACTTTCCAGCTATGAGCATCCCGGTCCGCCGGGAAAGCCGAGCCAGGATCGTTTGTCCGTCACAAAGTTGGAGGAAGACGGGCTGCTCTGTGTTCTGTCGGACGGTGTTGGGACGGCCCGCGATCCCGAGCGCTGCGCCGAGCGAGTGGTACGCCTGGTGGCGGACAATTTCTCGGCGCGCCCCAGGCAATGGTCCACGCAAAAGTTCTTTGCCCACCTGGTGGAGCAGGCGAACGAAAGCCTCCATCGCGAGGGCTTTTACCTCGATGGCACCGTGTCAATGCAGGCAACTTTGGCGGTCGCGTGGCTTAAGGGAAATCGCCTTTTCGGAATGAACGTGGGGGATTCTCCCATTTTGCTCGTTCGCAAGGGCGAGGCTGAAAGATTGAGTCAGGACCACATCGCACAAAACGCGGACGGCCAAGAACACGTCACGCAAACCATTGGAATGGGGCCCTTGCTTGAGCCTTTTTATTTTGAGCGGGATCTCGCCGCTGAAGATACGATCATCCTTACTTCCGACGGATTGACCAAGCTTCTGGACGATGATTCCCTAGGCAATCTGGTCAGCGGTGCGGCGACCGCGCGCGGAGTGGTTCAAGAGGCCATCCGGGGAAAGAAGCCCGGGGAGTTGGATGATTTGAGCGCCATCATGGTTCGCGTCGAAAATCTTGGTCCACGCCTGCCGGATACGGAATCTCCTTCCGCGGTGGAATTTCCCCAGCCAGCAAAGGGCAAGAAATTTGAAGACTACCTTCTACTGAACAAGATCGCCGGCAATAACCGGGTTTGGTTGGCAAAGAAGCAAGACCGCCGCTACGTCCTCAAGTTCATCCCGCAGGAAGCCGAGACCGACGATAGCGGGATCATGATGGTGCGCTTCGCCCGCGAAGTCTGGAATGCCAGCCGTCTGCATGGCGAATTTTTCGTTCCCGCGAAGAAGCCGGAAACCGGCAATCCTTATTACTACGTCATGGATTATGTGGAGGCTCCGAGCCTCAGCTTTCTCCTCAAGACGCGAAAACTCTCGGCGGACGAAACCATTGAGTTGGGAAAATTCCTCTGTCGTGCGGGCCAATACCTTTTGCGTCACGAGTTAGTTCACGGCGACATCAAGCCCGACAACATCCTGGTCTTCCGGGAAGGCAACGACATTTCCTTCAAGTTGCTCGATCTGGGCCTGGCCAGCACGGTTTTCACCGACGCGTCCACGTCCGGCACACCGAGTTATCTTGCACCGGAACGTTTCAAAGGCGCGTTTTTGGCCGAACGAACTGAGATCTTTTCCATCGGGGCAACGCTCTACGAAAGTCTCACGGCACGCAAGCCCTTTGGAACCATCGAACGCTTTCAGACGCCACATCACGGCGTTCCGACTCGGTTGACGAAATTGAATCCCAATGTGCCGCCCTGGCTCGAGTGCGTGGTGCTGAAAAGTCTCAGCGTCAAGCAGGGGTACCGTTATCAATGTTACTCCGAACTCCTTTTCGGCCTCATTCATCCGGAAGCGGCTCCGTGGAATGTTCACGGCGGACCGCTGCTGGAGCGCAATCCGCTCGCATTTTACCGAACCGGCTTCTGGTTGCTGGTGGCACTTTCCATGCTCCTAACCCTCATGCTCATATGCCGACACTAGAAACGCTCACGCTTCCTGAAACTGCCCCTTTTACCCCAGAGCAACGCGCCTGGCTGAACGGTTATCTCGCTGGTCTGCTTTCGGCAGACAAACTGGTGGTTCCCAGTGTCGGCGGAACCACTGAAGCTCCAGCCATCCCGCTCTTGCTCCTTTTCGGTTCCCAAACCGGCACGGCTGAGGCATTGGCCGGACGTTTGGCCAAGGAAGCCAGGAAGCACGGCTTTGCTGCTCGTTCCATGAGCATGGAGGACCACGCCAAGATCAATTTCGCGGAGGAAAAGCGCATCGCGATCATCACCAGCACCTACGGCGACGGAGAGATGCCCGACAATGCTCAGGCGTTTTGGGAAATGCTTAAAAGTGATACCGCTCCGCGTCTTGAGCACTGCGAGTTTTCCGTCCTCGCCCTTGGCGACAGCAACTACGCCCAGTTCTGCCAGGCAGGGAAGAATTTCGATGCCCGCCTCGAGGAGCTGGGAGCAAAGCGGGTGCAGGCCCGGGTCGATTGCGAAGTCGATTATGAAGACAACGCCAAGTTGTGGTTTGAAGGTCTGATGGTCAGCCTTTCATCCACGCCGTCGGAAAAGGCTGGGGCAGCGACTCCGACACCGGACGCTGCTGTGGAAGAGAAAGTCACCCCCGTCGGCTATTCCAAGAAGAACCCTTTTCCGGCGCGCCTCAAGACGAACCGCAAGCTCAACGGTGAAGGGTCGGCCAAGGATACGCGTCATTTTGAGATTGTTCTCGAAGGCTCGGGACTCAGTTACGAAGTTGGCGATGCGCTCGGGGTCATGCCGTGCAATTGCGGCGACTTTGTGCAGGAAATTCTCGATGCAGCCGGACTTGATGGGGAGCAGGCCGTCATGACGCCCTCCGGCGTGGAAAAGCCTCTGCGTCTCGCCTTGACGACCGATTTCGATCTCAAGCCCTTCATTACCGAACTGCCGCCCAACGGAATCTCGGCGGCGGATCTCGCCGGGAAACTGAAGAAAATGCAGCCTCGCCTCTATTCCATTTCCTCGAGCCCAAAAGCACATCCGGGCGAAGTGCATCTCACAGTGGGCGTGGTCCGCTTCCATATCGGCGGAAAACTTCGCAAGGGCGCTTGCTCTACTTTCCTGGCCGAACGAGTCAATTCCGATACGCCGGTCCCCGTTTTCGTTCATGCCTCTCCAAGTTTCAAGATCCCCAAGGCGCTCGATGCTCCGATGATCATGGTGGGCCCGGGAACCGGCATCGCACCCTTCCGCGCATTCCTTGAGGAGCGTCGGGCCATTGGTGCAACGGGGCGCAATTGGTTGCTATTTGGCGATCAGAAGTCTTCCACGGACTTCCTTTACCGCGAGGAGTTAGAAGGCTGGCGGAAGGACGGCTTCCTCACTCGCTTCGATACCGCATTTTCCCGGGACCAGGCCGAAAAGGTCTACGTACAAAATCGGATGATCGAAAATGCGGCCGAGATGTGGACGTGGCTGGAAGAAGGCGGCTACTTCTACGTCTGCGGCGAGGCTGCCCGCATGGCCAAGGATGTCGACGCTGCGCTCCACAAAGTCTGCGAACTGGCGGGCAAGCTCGATCCCGAGGCGGCGATTGCCTACGTGAAGAATCTGAAAACCCAAAAGCGGTACTGCCGCGACGTTTATTGAATATGAGTACCGTACCTGCATTTGATGTCATCGAAGGCAAGCCCCTCACGCTTGAACAAAAGACGTATCTCAACGGATTCTTCAGCGGCATCGCTTCCAAGGGAGTTACCTTTGGTGATGTGGCTGGCACCTTGGAACCGGCCGGAACAACGGATGAGACGCCACTGATTTACGAAGAGCGGATCAAGAAGGAAGAGCATCCGCTCGAGTCATACTACCGCCTCGCCGAAAATGCGGTGACCAATAAAGCGCCGGATAAAGAAGAGACGTTCCGATTCAAGTGGAACGGACTTTTCTACCTCAACCCGGTGAAGGATTCGTTCATGGCCCGCCTCCGCATCCCAGGCGGCCAACTCAAGTCGTTTCAACTGCGCGAAATTGCGGCCATCGCCAAGGAACTTACTACCGGTTATCTGCAAATCACGACTAGGGCCAATCTTCAAATCCGGCTGATTCAACCCAAGGACGCACCGGAATTCCTTCGCCGCATTCAGTCGATTGGCCTTCATACACGAGGCTCGGGTGCGGACAACATCCGTAATCTGACTTCAAATCCGACGGCGGGAATCGACCCTTACGAGATCATCGACTGCACCCCGTACGTGCAGGAGTTGGCGCAATTCATCATCGCACATCGGGAGTTTTATGATCTGCCTCGCAAATTCAATATCGCCTTCGACGGCGGTGGATTGATCGGATCGGTTGAAGACACCAACGACATTGGACTCAAGGCTGTGAAAGCAGGAGACCAGGTGGCTTTCCGAATCGTCCTCGGCGGAGCGACGGGCCACAAAGCGTTCGCGCGAGACTTGGGCGTCCTCGTTCCGCCGGCGGAAGCAGTCAAAGTCACGCTCGCGATCCTTCGCGTTTATATTGCCAACGGCAATCGCGGGGATCGCAAGAAGGCTCGCCTCAAGCATCTTCTCGAGAAGTGGACGATGGAGCAGTATCTCGCCGAGACCGAAAAGCTTTTGGGCTATCAGCTCCAGCGCGTCCCGCTCGATCCATCGGCGATCCAGTACCCGTTCACTGACATTCCGCATTCGCACATCGGAGTCTACCCCCAGAAACAGTCGGGCATGAGCTATCTTGGCGTGGCGTTACCGGTTGGCCAAATAACGCCCAAGCAGCTTCTCCGCCTCGCCGATATCGCGGACCACTATGGTACCGGAGAAATCCGGCTTACCGTCTGGCAGAACTTCATCATCCCCAACATTCCCACCGTCTTCGTGGAGTCGGTCAAAAAGGACGTGGTACGAATGGGTCTGGACTGGAAGCAATCCAATCTTGCCAGTGGAGTGATCGCCTGCACGGGGAACAAGTATTGTAAATTTTCCTCGACCGATACGAAGGGACACGCCCTTGAACTCATCAAATACCTTCAGAAGCGCGTCGACCTCGATGTCCCTGTGAACATCCACTTCACTGGCTGCCCCAATTCGTGCGCCCAGCACTACATGGGCGATATCGGATTGCTCGGAGCCAAAACGAGTGACGGGCGCGAGGCCTACCACCTTTGCGTGGGCGGAGGCTTCGGCAAAAACCAAGCGCTCGGACGCCAAATCTATAAGGCCATGGCCTACGAAGAGGTCAAGCCAACCATCGAGAGAATTCTCCACGTTTACCTCAAAAACCGGCAGGAGAAGGAATCCTTTCAGGCCTTCACTGCCCGTCACGACGTGAACGCCCTGCAAACCTTGTTCACCGTATGAGATGCGCTGTTCGCGCCTATGCGATGGCTTGAGGTAAAATGAGTGCCGCCGAAACGACCAGCGTCCGGACGGTTTGCCCCTACTGCGGGGTTGGCTGCGGCATGATTTTGGACGTTAAAGATGGCAAGGTATCCAGGGTTTCTGGAGACAAGAATCATCCGGCCAATTTTGGTCGTCTTTGCACCAAGGGGTTGACGGTGGGGGCTACGCTCGCGACTCAGGATCGCCTGGTACACGCACAGATCCGCGCGCTGCGCGGAGAAGAGCCTACGCAGGTGCCACTGACTGACGCCATTGACGCTGTGGCCAAAAGGCTCAGCTCCACGATCAAGCTCCACGGTCCCGATTCGGTGGCCTTTTATGTCTCCGGCCAGCTTTCGATGGAAGCGCAGTATCTGATCAACAAGCTGAGCAAGGGTTTCGTGAAAACGAACAATATCGAATCGAACTCACGGCTCTGCATGTCCAGCGCCGCCAGCGGTTACAAGCTCTCCCTCGGCGCAGACGGACCCCCTGGTTCCTATCAGGATTTCGAGAAGGCCGACTGCTTCTTCATCATCGGCTCCAACATGGCCGAGTGCCATCCTATCCTGTTTCTCCGGCTGTTGGATCGGAAGCGGGAAAGCGGAGCCAAACTCATCGTGGTCGATCCGCGCAAGACGCCAACGGCCGACAAAGCCGATCTCTACCTGCCGATTGAACCGGGGACCGACCTCGCGCTGCTCAACGGTCTCCTTCATCTCCTGATTGTTGATGGTCACGTTGATCGCGAATTCATCGAAAAGCACACCGAAGGGTGGGAGGAAATGCCCGCTTTCCTGGGAGCTTACACCCCGCGGAACGTCGCCGAAATAACGGGACTGGACGAATCAGCCATTCGCCTGGCGGCCAAATGGATCGGCGAATCTCGAGAGGTCATGAGTCTCTGGACCATGGGCCTGAACCAAAGCACGCACGGGACTTGGCACACCAACGCAATCTGTAATCTCCATCTCGCGACGGGAAAGATTTGTCGGCCCGGCAGTGGGCCTTTTTCCCTCACGGGTCAACCTAACGCGATGGGAGGGCGGGAAACGGGTTACCTTAGCCACGGTTTGCCCGGCCAGCGCACCGTCACCAACGACAAGGATCGAGCGTTCATCGAGCGCGTTTGGAATATAGAGCCAGGTAGCATTCGCAGCGAGCCAGGAGCCGAAGCCGTCTCCATGTTCCAGAAACTCGAAAGCGGAGAAATCAAGACCATCTGGATCATGGCCACCAACCCGGTGGTCTCGATGCCGAAGCGCAGCCGCGTCATGCATGCCCTCGAACGAGCGGAATGCGTCATCGTCCATGATGCGTATCATCCGACCGAAACCACTCGATATGCCGATATCCTGCTTCCAGGCGCGGTTTGGGCCGAGGCTGAGGGGACCATGGTCAACTCGGAAAGAACCGTCACCCTCATGCAGAAGGCCATCGAACCGCCGGGCGATGCGAAGCCCGATTGGGAAATTGTTGCCAGGGTCGCTCGAGCAATGGGATTCGGAGATGCCTTTGCCTACCGGAACGCGGGAGAGGTTTTTGACGAGATTCGCCAAACCGCCAATTCCCATACTGGCTACGATCTGCGGGGGATCTCGTACGAGCGGCTGCGAAACCAATCCATCCAATGGCCCTGTTCTCACCCCGACGAGATAGGTCATCCCATCCGTTACGTGTCGGCAGCACTCGAAGAGACAACCATCTCGACAAAATCTTTAGCCGATATCCAATTTCCGACCGTCACCGGCAAAGCCCGTTTTTTAGCCCGCCCTCATCTTCCTCCCGCTGAACTACCTAGCGAGGAATATCCCTTCATTTTAACGACGGGGCGCACGGCCCACCAATGGCACACGATGACGAAAACCGGAAAAGTGCCAGCGTTAAACAAACTCAACTCAGGACCGTTTGTGGAAATAAATCCCGAAGACGCCTCCGTCTTGGGCCTGAAGGAGGAGTGTTTCGTGGAGGTTGCGTCCGTACGAGGCCGGGCTATTTATCCGGCTCGCATCACGGATCGAATTCGACCGGGATGTTGCTTCGTCCCCATCCATTGGAACGATATGTTCGGGAATGATCTGGCCATTAATGCAGCCACCAGCGAGGCGGTTGACCCCATTTCCAAACAACCTGAGTTTAAATTTTGCGCTGTTCGCCTGAACAAAGTCGATGCGCCAACTAAAAAGCTCGAGCAGTCCGAAGCTTCTCAAGAATCGTTTACCGTCGCACAGGAGGCATATCTCGAGAATTTTTCCAAGGACCTATTAGCCCTTACCGACGAAAAGAAATTACCTCGTCGTATTGCCATCCCCAACGCCGCTCCCTTCACGGAACAGCAAAGAGAATGGCTGGAGAACCACTTGCTCCGGCGCAGCCAGTAATGCATGGCCCTAGCGAGGTATCGGAAAGCAACGATCTTGTCCGCCGACGCTGCTTGTTAGGCGCTGGACCTGGCAACGCCCCGAGGAGAAACCGTTTTGATCCCTACCGGGGCCGTTTAAGGGGCTTGTCTACCTTGCGGTCGTCGATGATCGTAAAAGAGAGTAGGGATCGTTCTGCTCTAAAAACGAAAAATCAGAGAGGTAGAAAAGCTGCCGCGCTAGGACTCGAAGCTATGATGAGAAATTGAAACAGCAAGCACTTGCAAAAGCTAACTCACAGATGGACTCACAAGCTTTACGCGACCCCGATTTGGCCCGCTTGGTCACGGCATGGCCCAGCCTGTCCGAGGAGCGCAAGAAGATCATTAGTTCTCTATTAAGCTCACCGTGACGCCTAGTGCTATCTACCGTTAACCTCTAGTTTTGGCTGGCGCTTCTGAGCGGTGTTTCACAAAGCCGGTCTGTTTTAACGCATAGAGG
>Ga0116229_10003143_pt1 | contig 27119 bp, 20 predicted proteins | sample S1TSphgellanicum_3_FD_87313 | JGI IMG/M metagenome (GOLD analysis project Ga0116229, IMG submission 87313) | Host-associated microbial communities from peat moss isolated from Minnesota, USA - S1T2_Fc - Sphagnum magellanicum MG | ecosystem: Host-associated > Plants > Peat moss > Unclassified... | reverse complement strand
TAAAGAAAAACATAATCTTATATGTAAATTCACTTGTCTGTCTGTGACACGACAATTCTGCTGCAAAAGCATTCTATGGCAGAACCGGCCTCTGCATTTTCTATGGCAGAATCGGCCTTTGTATAATTTTGGCGCTGCGGGTCGTGGTGGCGGAGAGACACACGCCAGCCATCGATCACGTCGTCACCACCGTCTATTAGTCTGTCAGTCCGTGTGTCTTTATCTTACTTTAAGTTACTTTAAGTTACCCTGGGGGGGAGAGGAATAAAGATGTGATAAAGTGAGTTAGGAGTGTTGGATCGGGAATCGGACGGGTGGAATGATGTTTTTTAAGGGTAAGTATCGTGTTGGGGTAAAAGTGGTGAGCTGGGAAGTTACACATGGGTGGGATGGACCGTTAGGGGGGGAACCGGTGGGTGACGAGGCGAGAGACCATTGGACAGAGAATAAACAATATTGCCGTGTGCTCGGTGCCGAGCCCGTCCGACTCTAAAGGACGTTGCTTTGGGGGGGGGGCGGACAGGGAGGGGTCCGTTGGTGGAGACATATTTTTTCACACTGAGAAATGGGGCCCTCTGGCTGCTCTGAGCGTCCTTCTTTTTCTTTTGGGGGTTTTCTTTCTCCAGCAAATATTTGTTTCAAGGAGTGATGAAAAATTTGGAGATAAGGCATACTAGCAAGGGAGGGTTTGGGTTTGTAAGGTCTCTTATTAGGTTTATAGGGTCCCTCAACCTTGGGATGAATGGATGAATGAGTGGATGGATGGATGGATGCCTCCTTCCTCCATATTTTAACTGGGCTTTTATTTTAGCTCCGACTTAGTGGGTGTTCCAAGTTTGAAATAACCTTACGACCACTTGAAATGTGCCACACTTGAAAATCGTCTGTGCCTTGCAGGCAAGGGTTACCACTAGTTAAGATAAATTTATTAAAAAAATCAAAAAAGACTTGGGTCTCTCCAAAAATTAGACTTACGTTTTCTTGGAAACTCCTCCAATAATTGGTCACCCAAAAAAATATAAATAAATAAATAAATAATAAAAAAGCAATCAGGGCATAGGACAAACTCCAAAAACCATATAACCGTTAACGGAGCTGCTTTCGGGCTGACAAAGCATATCCGGATCCGTATTGACTACACGTGGATCAATCACAGACTGACACGTGCATCTCCAGTCCCTAAAGCCCAATGCATGTGGGAAACAGTTGGCGTTCACACTGACAGAGTCCGAATTGCCGTCACATCGGCGCACACCGTACCCCCAATTGCTGCCCGTCAAAACTGCCCGCCCAGACTGAGCCCTTGATGACTTGCCTTCCCTTGCTTCCCTGCTTCGTGTTCCGTTCTCGTTCTCGCTGCTCTAGTGATCGTTGTTGTTGGCGTGATTTTTGTGGTTGGTGTGCATGCAGCTGTCGGATTTAGAAGACCTGGTTTGCTGCTCGATGACATTTTGCTTATACTCATTCTTTAGCAAATCGAAGTTGCAGCATTTTTTTTTCCCCTTATTTGCAGTAGTAGTAGTGAAGAAGGACTGAGGAGGCATCATCTATCTGCTTGTTTCAAGTGCGTGAAAAAGAGGTTTTCTTGACGGGAATAGTTGAAGTTTACAAAAAAATTCAGCAGTGGTTTGAATTGCAGAGTGAATTCGGATCTGTGTTTTTTTTATTTCTTTATTTCTTTCTTCAGCTGGATTTAAAAATACAATAAAATAAGAGCGATGGGGAATAGCAATGGGAAATCTATGGGGGCATGTTGCAAGTGTTTGCCCCGTCCGCATCATCTTCATCATGCAGGAACTGCAGCTGCTCCTCACATTGGGACATTGCCAGCTGAAGCACCAACCCCAGTGTTGTTGCACGGTGTTCTCGAGATCACCATAGCGGAAATGGACACATCGCGTCTTCCCAAGTTCCTCCAGGTTTGGTTTCTGGTCTCACAAGGAGTTTTGGTACAAAAACTCCCTGTGTGCTTGACTGTGAGAAAGCGTCTCAGTTATCCCTGTTAGAAATCCATCTTAGAACCAATGTCAAAGGGATCAATGTCATTCGGTTTCCCGCTTGAATAGGTGCTTTCCAACCAGGGAAATAATCACCAACTTCTGGGCCTTTGACAATGGTTCACAGTACCCTTGTAGATGGCATAATTGAACTTTCCCTGTGAGGCTGGCTCCCGGGGAAGGAATGTTGCAAAACTCCCTGTGTTGAACAATTCCCTGTTTTTAGTCTATTCTTGGAGTTGAAGTTAGACAATTTTCCCACAAGGGAATCATCCAAGAGCTCCTTATGTCTCAAACATGAAACCTCAATCTCACCCATTTCCCATTTTTGCTTTGCATCCCCCCGCCCCCCCCTTCTCTCTCTCCCCCAAATTATGACCAGCTAGTACATGAAGCTCGTGTATAGAGCGAGAGAGAGAGAGGGGGTTTGATTCCACCATTCTTTTTTCTTTTTTTGCAGGCTGTTCAAAATAATCTAGGGGGTGTGATTGCTACTGTGGAGCTACCGCCAGTGAAAGTGGCACGCACTCTGTCTGCAAGTAGAGCGAAGACAGTCAGCTGGCATGAGTCCTTCAGAGTTTTCTGTGCACATGAAGTTGCATCCATTGACGTGCTTGTGCACTCTGGGGTATTGTACAAGGGGAGAGCTAAGGTTGCAGTCTCTGAGAGCCTCCTCAGTGGAGAGAAACTGGATGGGTGGTTCAATCTTGAAGCTGATCATGAGGGAACAGCAAAGATACATCTCATCATGCAGTTTCAGGCGGCAAAATTGGACAAGTATTGGAATGCAGGTTTGGCAGGTGGCGCATTTGAAGGTGTGTCACATACCTTCTTTCCCCTGAGAAAGGGATGCAAAGTTACACCCTACCACAATGCACACATTGATGATTCTTTCTCTCCCAACATCATGCTTGAAACTGGTAAGCTTTACCAACCTGGGAAAGCTTGGGAAGATCTCTACTGGGCTCTCGACCATGCCAAACACTTCATCTACATTGCTGGCTGGTCTGTCAATGCGCGAATTTCTCTTGTTCGGGATCCTGAAGGGAGAGAGCTACCTGGAAACTTGGGTGAAACTTTGGGCAGCTTATTGATTCGGAAAGCAAATCAGGGTGTCAGCGTATTGTGTCTTGTCTGGGATGACAAAACAGATAACCTAGATAAACATCGACCAGGCATAATGCACTCCCATGATGAAGACACGGCTGCATATTTCAGGAATACCAAGGTGAAGTTTCTACTCTGTCCTCGGAACCCAGATGCTAAAGAGTTCCAGTTGGCTGAAGGGTTTATCTTCACACATCATCAAAAGGTAGTGGTCATGGATTACCCAGATCTCGTTCCTGATTCAAATCAACGCCGGTTGGTTGCATTTCAAGGAGGTATAGATCTTTGTGATGGTAGGTATGATACACCCTCGCACCCGCTCTTCAAGCACCTCACTACTCTTTTCAAAAATGATTTTTGCCAAGGCAGTATTCCAGGTGCCAGTCTGAAGCTGGGTGGACCACGAGAACCTTGGCATGATGGTTACTCAAAGCTTGAAGGATCCATAGCTTGGGATGTGCATACCAATTTCACACAGCGGTGGTTGAAGCAAGCTGGTGAGGAGAGGTTATCGTTTTTGGTGCCCATTGATGACACTGCAATCTTTTGTCCACCATCAGCAGTTACAGATGAAGATGACACTGAAGCATGGAACGTTCAGTTGTTCCGCTCGATTGATGATACCTCAGTTGTTGGGTTTCCCCAGGAACCAGCTGATATTCTAAAGCTAGGCCTCATTCGTCAAGCAGCTGGAAATGTGACAGAGCGTAGTGTCCAGGATGCTTACATCCAAGCAATACGACGAGCAAAACGGTTTCTCTACATTGAGAATCAATATTTTCTGGGAAGTTCTCATGCATGGGATTCAAGCATCAAGGATGATTCGGCTGTGCAGCTGATACCCCTAGAAATTGCACTCAAGATTGTGAGCAAAATTCATGCGGGTGAGCCATTCAGTGTGTATATAGTGAATCCTTTGTGGCCTCATGGGTCACCAACAAGCACTTCAGGTCAAGATATTTGTCTGTGGCATCGCAAGACACTGGAGATGATGTATGGGATGATTGCCAAAGCTCTGAAAGACACAAACCGTCTGAATGAGAATCCAACAGACTACCTTGGCTTCTTTTCTCTGGGCAATAGAGAGGCTCCGGAACCAAATGAGTATGTGCCAGAACAGCGACCCAAGAAAGGCACCAATTACCAGATGTCGCAAGATAATCGGCGATTCATGATATATTGTCATGCCAAAATGATGGTTGGTAAGTATCCACTGACGGTAACCCTTCTCTGCATCTTGTTCTAATGCATATATCTTGATCATCTTCTTCCACCTTCAAGTGCAGCATACAATCCAGTTTTGCAGATCAGAACCATTTGAGTGGTCGCCTTAGAATACCAGAGACACTAACATAGTGTTCTGAATGGGGTATTCATCTTTTACAGTTGATGATGAGTATGTGATCATTGGCTCAGCAAATATCAATCAGCGATCTATGGATGGTGGTCGTGACACTGAAATTTCGATGGGTGCATTTCAGCCATGTTACACTGTTGGGCAGTCACCAGACTATGTCCCCCGTGCTGGTGTCTATGGGTTCCGGATGTCAATGTGGTTCGAACACTTGGCATTACGTGAGGAAGTGTTCAATAAGCCATGGACGAAAGAGTGTATGAAGAGGGTGACTGAACTGGCAACTCAATACTGGGAAGAATACTCAAGGCCCGAGCCAATCACTGATATGAAGGGCCACTTGCTGAGATACCCTTATGTTGTCAAAGAAGATGGCATGCTTGGCAATGTTCCAGGCTTTGAATGCTTTCCTGATACTAATGGACATGTGCTGGGTGCTGAGAAGCCTTGCTTACCCAGAATTTTAACTGTCTAAACCATTTGAAGTTTGGAAATGCACCTGTCTCATTCTCACTTCCATGAGCCATTTTTTAGAACATGAAATGGAGTCCATCTGCAGCAGTCTGGATGGCTCATGAAGATAACTTAATAAGTTTGTTGCATCTTTGGAATACAAAACACTTTGATGCCAAACTTCTGATAGGTGCAAATTTGTAGGAACTAGAAAAAACATATTTAAGTTGAATTTTAGCTGTAAAGACGAAAGTAAGAAAATTTTATTTCAAACATGGTCAATTAAGTATCTCTGGAATTTCTGCTTGATATCATTTCTTACCTTTGCCTCTCAATTGCTGAAGGGTGTGGGGTGTGAGGGAAAGGATTTAGTCATTGTGGGTCAGCTGAAGTTTGTAAGCAACTGTAGAGTTCTTGGCTTGAGACCCATCACTCAGTGCAGACATTAGTGGTCTACGTAGGCCGTTGCACTTCTCCTTAGAAATGTGAGCAGGTTCTTCAGACGCCCCAAAACCATGAGACATTTGGTTTGAGACTTTTACAGCCTGTGTCTTACATACTTGATAATATACTGAGATTGGCTTGGATATACTGCTACCAAGCGGAATCTGAAATCCATTTCTTTGTGAAGCAAGCATAAAAAGAAAATATGATTAGCTTTGATTGGCTGGTCACAAAGATGGCCCATTGATGACTCTTTTCCTCACTCTACAATCTCCAAGATTTCATGCTTCTGGGTGGCCCAGGGGGGGAATAATTAACTTGCACACTGTTTTGGATGTGCTAGACAATGGTAGAGTGTGTTGGTGGATTTGTTCTTAGTCTTACATTTATGCAATAGGAGGAATTCAAATGCTTAAACCATACTCTTCATCCCCTTTGTTGCAAACTGAACCACATGATACCTCACTCCTCATGAGTGTGAGTACATATTTTTGTTTAGTGCAATGTAAATGAATCCAAACCAGTTCTTAACATGAACTGGTTGCAAAAGGGCCTCAAATTTGCTTAGAGAAAGTCAGCCATTTATTAGCAACATGTTCCAAGATGGAATGATTCCATCTTCTACAAGGAGATTCAAAACTTGCAATATAGGGTAAGTAGATTACTAATGAAAAAATATATATTTTTAACATTAGCTTGAAGTTTGTTTAGAGCCCTATAATTTCAAACATGATTGTTTCATTAATACATAATCGTTTCATTATTTGTTCATTGACAATAGAACTGTAATAATAGTCTGTAGGTCAAAGATGATCTTCATCCATACTTGATGACAATTCGTGCATGGCCACAAGCACGATCCCATGACAAATAAAGGAATGTCACATAAAGATGCAAATGGTCAAAAAATCAATTACATCAATGTACATATAGTTGCATGTATGCACACAAAAATAAAACCAAGGAAACCGATTTCATAATGTTGATGTCTAGACAACAATTTCATGACTTTCACATTCCTTTTGTAATAGTCAAAACATAAGTTCGGCACTATACACCTGTAATTATCTCAAGTTTAAGAGCAAATGATAAGAATTGCTTATTGATAAGATTAACTCATTATAAGATTGATTAACTTATAAATTGATTATCTTCCCACTAGTTAAGAATTATGTCTCCAAAATGCTAGTGTTTGTTCTCATTGATAGATCCAAAATTCACTTCAAGTAAGTTAGTATGATGGCTACCCACAACTGTTCTGAATATTTCCATCCTTTGCCACTGAATATTAACATTTTTTAGTGGGCATAATAAGAACTAAATTTGACCAATTATTAGGTTTTGCAATTGATGTGTGTACAAATGCATGTTCTAACATGTTGAAATGTTTGGTTTCAACAGGTTCCTTTGAAATGTTACAACAATGTACAAATGCATGTTCACAGCAGGAAGTTGTGCAGCCAGATCCCATCACATTGGCCCCCGGCTGCTGAATGTATGTGCAAGTGTTGTTGGCCTTGAAGAGGGCAGGCAGGCATGCACATCGGCAGATCATTGAATGTGGTTGTGATTCAGATGTCTCTGTTGGGCATTGTTTGGTAGATATGCATACAAGATGTGGGAGCATGGAAGATGCTTGTAGAGTGTTCTTCCATAAGATACCTTCATGTGATGTAGTCAAGTGCACAAGGCACTGGAATCATTTTGAGAAATGCAACAGGAAGGGGTGCACCCTGTCACTTTTGTGGGGTTGCTGAATGCATGTGCAATTGTAGTTGCACTTGGAGAGGGCAGGAGTACTCATGAGCAGATCATTCAAAGTAGTTGTGAGTCAGATAATTTTTGGGGGGAGTAGCCTGGTCAACATTTGTGCAATATGTGGGAGCATGGAGGATGCTCACCGAGTGTTGAACAAGATGCCCTCATGAAATGTGGTAGGTATCTTGAATGCAAACAGATGTGCAAAGAAGGCAAAGAACCGGATGATGTCACCTTTGTTTGTCTTCTATCAGCCTGTAGCCATGCAGGTCTGGTTGATGATGAAGGCATGTGGTTCTATGAGGGAAATTTTACAGGACTTCTACAAAACTAGAGCACTGCACCTGCATGGTTGACCCCCTTGGACATGCTGGCCATCTGCAGTAGGCAGAAAATATGATTGTGGCAATGCCCTGTAAACAAGATGCAGTTGTGTGGATGGCTTTTCACGGTGCTTGCAGAATTCATGGTAATGTGGAGATGGAAAAAAAAGCCGCTGAACAGGTTCTGGAATTGGATCATGAAAATGCTGCTGACTATGTGCTGCTGTCAAACATATATGCTGTGCTGACAACTAGGATCTCAGTGAGAATGTCATACAGTAGAGAAAGGAAGGAGATATGAAGAAGCAGCCCAGCCACACATGGATTGAAGTGAATAATGAGGAATATACTTTTATAGTGAATGATCAAAACCACCCTCAGATGATTGAAACTTTTACAGAACTGGAGATTGTGGAGATCATGCATGATGTGCCAGCTATGAAATTTGTGTTGCATGACATCCAGAGGAAGACTTAAAAAAAGGTGTCTGATGATCTAGTCCTTGACCTTCCTGCGCTGCAGTGCCTGCAAAATGCATTCAGAACCTACATGACAGTGAACCATTTTGCTACATTTTTACAAATAGCATTTCCTTATACCATAGCTCAGATTTCAAGTCACAAGGCATAGCAATCCAAGTTGACCTCTTGAAGATAAAATGGTTTAAGATAGAAAGCGAAATCAAAAGCTTTTCCTTGCACCTAAAAAGCAGAAGAGAATATCCACCAGATTGCAGAGAAAATTCCACAAAACTTCTTTGAAGGTAAACATTGGCCAGTTCAAAACATTCATAACAAGAATGATTGTGGTCACAACTCACAACCTTGAGTCACTCACACAGCATTAGACCATCAGCTTCACTGACAAGTAATTATACAAAATTCTATGTCATGGTTTCTATTGCATTTCTGGAAGCAACAAGAAGAACTAGTCATGACATCAGCAGCTAGCTCTCAGAGGGATATCTAAAAATCTTAAATACTGTCCTCACTCAAACTGCAACAAGCTTGAGAGGGTAATCTTCATTTCATTTTAGCTTGGTCCTACATACAAGCAAGCATCTTGAGTAGAAGAGAACTATGGAAGTCAAATTTGAACTTTAGAAATAATTGCTCCAGCCTCAGAAGCTGCATCCAAGACTAAGTAGGCTAGGATCCTGTGATAATGAGGACTACAGGCTGGCTGGTATCATTGTTTATCTCTTGAACAAGCACCACTCCATGTATTTCTGGGGGCACTTGCATGGGATGTTGCTCATTTAGGACAGAAGCTTATGCAATTACAAACTCTGCAAAAATGTCTCTGGCTCTGACTCAATTCACTTAATTCCAATATATGTCAAATGTTTGCTGGCAATGCATATATGCAGTTAGCTTACAAATTCCCACCCAAATAAAGAGAACCTAAGTATGTTGCAAGGAAGATGGGCACACAGAACAAGAGCCCAGGGACAAATTAAGGGTAGCTGCTTACAAGGTTATGAGTGCTACCTCTTCCATCATACATATTTATCAGCAAGACCAAAGGAAGTACTCAGTATTGACAGCACTGGTTTGACATCCCCCATCAAATTCCATGTCTCCAAAGGGAACTGTATGCACTTTGTTAAGTAAATCCATGCAGACAGTAATGTGAATTAAACTCAAGACTCACATCCATAAGCAAGTAACATTCAGGTACCCATTTGTTCTTCATTGTCTTGAACAAACCAGCATGTTGCAAAGTTGAATAATGAATGGTGAGAGAGAGAGAGAGAGAGAGAGAGAGAGTCATCACTAACTACTAGGAATGAACTGATAAACCTGGATGCATCAAGGCAATCTTTTAGGGGTCGAATGCCTCTGGTGGAGGGGGTATGAGAGTGACACCCCGTGTGTCAAGTAATCTCACAAGCACTAGATAAGCAACTCCCAGCAACACTGCCACTGCTCCTGTTACTATAGCTGTTGCCTGACCTCTCTCCTGTGCTGCCTTAGCTGCATATATACCACAAGCATATACCAGTTTTAGCAAGAAAGAGACCAAGTCAGACTAGATTTATGGTTTTCAGGGTTACAAAGACATGTAAAGATTGTAATCACCACTTTCTCGTGGACCAGCCTTTCCCTTCAAAAAAACATTCCACTCCCTTCTTTTAATTATGTGTAAAAACACTTGTTTCATGACAAAACACGAAATTGTTATTCATCTAGGCTAAGTTCTCATACACCCTCACAACAAATGTCCATTCTTAAGGATCAGATATCTTATTTCAGCTCAGCAAAAAGTGAAAGTGAAGAAGGTCAATGAAGCGAAGAGAAGACAGAATGCTTCCATTTCTGCCCACAAGAGCAAAACTGAGAATTATCACAGCTTAACAACCCTTGAAATTCCTCTACCCAAAAACTCTAAACCCTAAAGTTTAACGAGCTTTCAAATTCCCCTAAAGAATGGCCAGTTTGCTGCAATACAGATAACAATTGGACCCTATCTATCTACTTGGCCATCGCCAAGATACTCAAATGCAGTGTTTGAGAGTAAGAAACCTTCTTACCTCGAGCTCTTTTCTCACTGATAGGAGGGGGGGGCTTTATTGCAGAGGTACTAGATGCTTCTTCTTCTTCTTCTTTTTCTTCTTCTTCGGTACCAGTACTACTAGTAGTGCTTACAGCCCCTTGGTCATCTTCTTCAAGGGCTCCTATCCTCGATATCCATCCTCGACTCTTCGCCAATTCCAATGAGGAAACCAGCGAAGAAGCCTCGCGTACCCTAGTCCTCCTCTCCTTGCTGGCCCATTGCAACAAAACTAGCGAGCTGGAGTTGTGACGCTTCATCATCGTGCTTGCAAACCTGGCACGAGACTGAATTGCCGACGAATATTCATGACTTGAGATCAAAACGGGGAAGAAGAAATTCACTGCACATACCGTTGCCGCTACCATAGCTTCTTCAATCGAACAAAACTGTGGTGCAAAATTGAGGTATCACATTCTCATTGAATGTACTATTGCATTCAGGACTAAACCTTTTCTTTTTAGCACTTGGGGAAAGTGCCAAAAATAATTTGATGGTTGGTTTATGACACCCAATGCAAATTAATTAAGCAATTTAATATTCGTCTATCATTTTGACCTGTTTTGAATCTCTAATAAATAATTCCATCCCCATTCTCAAGTATTTTGGATATAACTTCATTATTTTAATATGTCCACACATAATGTTAATTAATAATTAATATTGAAATGTGTCTTAAGTTTACAATTTAATCCACACTTACAAAAGTAAATTTTCTCCTTTCTTTGTGTGAAAAAGAGACAAAAATTAGGAAAAACAAAGATGCATGCTAAACATTGAATTAATTTGTGAATTTTTTTCAAAACTTTAGTTACCATTGATATTTGATTTTTAAATCTATTTTAAATCTATTTAAAAAAAGATTTAATGTAATTAACAATGGTCACTAACACCATCTTAACATAATGCTATGTCAAAACCCCACCTACATGGTTGCCACTGCAATAGACCTTCAACGATTGACAACGATGAGGAAAGAATAAAATGAATGTAGTGCATGGAACTTGCTCTTGTTCATTCAAACAAAATAAATAAGGAGACGATTAAAGTATTTAACACCCCTTATATAAGGGTGTTGTAAGTTTTGTTCAAACAATGTTTTTCATTGGGGTATTGCAAACCAAGTGGATAATCAAAGCGATACGGAATTCTAATTCAACTTAAATGCATTTAATGCATGTTGTACTCAAGTTCATAAAACAAAATATTCAATGAACGTGCAATACCCAATTATAAATGCACCTGAAATAGTTTGGGCTCCATAGCATACCTTTCAACAATTCAAAAGGTATTGCATACCCTTACCAAAACCTAAAAAGAATGTGTTACCATCATTGGGTCACAAGACAATACCCCTCTCAAGGTATCCCATAACTACATTAGGCTCCATAACATATCTTTTGACATGTGAAGGGGTAATGCATAGCCCTACCAAAACCTAGAACGATCTCAATACCTTCATTGTGTTACATTGTAAACACCATGGGTTGAATTATTTTGGTCTAGGCTACTAGAGGGGTATTGCTCATGCCCAAAACTATTCAACACACTTACAATACCCCATGCAGGGTATCCCATAAATACATTAGGCTCCATAACATATCTTTTGAAACTTGGAGGAGTATTGCATAGCCCTACCAAAACCTAGAAAGGATGCATTACCCTCATTTGGCTACATTATAAAAACCATGGGTTGAATTATTTTGGTCTAGGCTATTATAAGGGTATTGTTAATGTCGAAAAAGATTCAATGAACATTCAATACCCCTCTCAAAGTATCCCATAAATACATTGGGTTCCATAACATATCTTTTGACATGTGCAAGGGTATTGTTCATACCCAAAATTATTCAATACACCTGTAACACCCTTTGCAAGGTATCATAGAAATACATTGGGCTCCATAACATATATTTTGAAACTTGGAGGAGTATTGCATAGCCCTACCAAAACTTAGAAAAGATGCAATACCCTCCGTGGGCTACACTATAAACACCATGGGCTGAATTATTTTGGTCTAGGCTATTAGAAGGGTATTGTTCATGCCCAAAAAGATTCAATGAACATGCATTACCCCTCTTAAGGTATCCTAGAAATACATTGGGTTCCATAACATATATTTTGGCACGCGGAGGGGTATTACATAACCTTACCAAAACTTACAAGGAAATTAATACCCTCATAAGGGTATTTAATAATTAAACACCATGGGTCTACATTATTGGAGGGCTATTATTCAAACTCAAAACTACACAATACACGTGCAATACCCCTAAGTTACCTCAAAAATACATTGGGCTCCATAACTTGAAATGTGGAAGGGTAATGCATAGCCTTACCAAAACCTATAAATAAAGCAATACCCTACTTAAGGTATTTAATAAAAACCATGGGCTAAATTATTTTAGTCTAAACTATCAAAGTGGTATTGCTTATGGCAAGGAATACTCAATGAACATGCATTACCCCTTTCAAGGTATCCCAAAAATACATTGGGCTCCATAACATATCTTTTGACATGTGGAGGGGTATTGCGTAACCTTACCAAAAACTCCAAGGAAACCAATACTATCATTAAAGTATTCAGTAATCAAACACCATGGGTCTACATTATTGGAGGGGTATTGCTTGTGTTTAAAACTACACAATACCCCTTATAAGTTATACCAAAAATACATTGGGCCTCAGAACATATCTTTTCAAACTTGGAAGGCTAATGCATAGCCATACCAAAACCTAAAAGGAAATCAATACTTACGTCATATTGCAATAATATCTTAAACCATGAAAAAAAAGGATATTTAAAAAAATATTTATTCCATGTTCAATATAACATGCCCTACAAATTAATTCAAGTAAATGAAGGTATTGCAAAGTTCTTCACATTGATGGTAGGTCACTTGAACAAAATTATGGAGTTTAAATGCAATACTTGCATCGTCATGGGATATTTGCATTCACCATGAAACATAATAATATTTTCTAAATACTTGATTCCCCGCCAATATATCATGAAATTCATGTTTTCAAAATTATTTATTCACCTTACAATATGATTTAACATATATAAAAATGAACATAATGCAAATTGATCACATTGATGGTACAAAGGTTTAGGGTTTAATGTAAAATTTATTAATTAATGTTAGAATTTGGAATTTGTCAAAATCAAAAAATTTAAAAATTCATGCTTACTTTTTTTCAATGATGTATATATTTATGTTTTTTTCTTTTAAAGTTGTAAACTCATTTCAAAAAAAAAAAACATGAAGTGTCTAATTTAATAATATTTTAATAAGAATTTAATGCATGTTTTGAAAAATTAATTAAAGCACATGATTTTCTATTTTTTTTTAATGGTTCACATAATAATAAAAATGGTCTTTCCCATATAATAATCCTATGTATGATTGAAAATTTATTTAAAAGTTTTTTTTGACATATAATAAATATTTTTTAGCCTAAAATATTATATAGGAGGTTGGTAATATTTTATATTTTATAAAGATATAACAAAAGTCCTTATGTAAATTTTATTTTTGATGATGTATAATATTGGCTTAAATATTGGTCTAAATATATTTTTATTTATAACATATCAAGTAGTACATTATATATAAGTAATGATATTATGGAATCATATTGTTGATTCATTTTAATGCATATAAATGTTTCCATATTTATTTTAAATATGATAAAATTTTATTAAAATATATATTAAATTAAAACTATATAAACCCATGGTTATGTATAGTGCAAATGTTTTTGTAAAATTTATTTTTAATGAAAATTTTAAAATTCCAAAAGATAAGTTATTGGCATTGTATATTTTATTAATGCATTGTAATTGGATATTGTTTCTATGTAAATTGAAACATTGTAATTGAAGTTTGAAATATAAGTTATTATTATTATGTAAATTTTAATTTACAATGTATTAAATGATGATATACTTAGTTGAAATTATATATATTTGCATTTATAGAGATATAATATTTTCATAATTATTTTAACTTGGTAGAAATTTTAATTAAACATTTGATGGAGGAGGAAGGTGGGGTATTCTTAAAAAGTGCATTCTTTAGATGAAGCTTCTAAAACCTTGAAATGTTTTTCAATTATGGTTGTTTAGAATTTGTGTTCCAAATGTTTTGAAAATAACAACTAAGTTATGGTATGTAATCATCTTGTAATGGATGCAGCATGCTTTTACCCAATATCCATTATTTAAATCCTTGCATTTATGATGATTATAAACTAAAATACTATCAACTTACATAAAGTTAACCCAAAATAATTTCCCGGTCACAGTTTTGTCTCCATTTTCATGCATCCCTTACATCAAAGGTGGTTGTGAGTTGTGAATCAAATTCTTTAAGTATAATTGTGAAATTTCAAAATGAAAATAGTGCACCATGAAACCAATATAAAAATTATGTAAGTTGTTACTTCTAATTTGAGACTTTGGAATTTTGTAACAAAGTATTAGCATTGAAGATTTATAATCTATACTAGGTGTAACTTATGGCTCTTTCACATTAAGTAATGTCCCACATTAGTTGCACAACAAACACACAACTGTCATGCTTCTTCTGATTGGCAAGCAAATATGAAGGAGCAAATTGCCGACTTTCTAGTCTACTAGAGATTCTCTACCCATCTAATTAACAAGATATTCGAGGTGGAATTTCTGTTAACTAAATGATAATGAAGTGCAATAACAATGTTGTAAGTAGATGCCTAATTTGGCGACAACAGTATAGACAATTTCAAATAATCTTTCAAGGCACCCATATGCAAACACTTGGATAGGCACTTGCACATTAAACAAGCCCAAATTCTCTTTGTGGTGGAAAACCGAAGTGTGATTTTGAAGAGCATGGGAACGATCCAGTAAATCATATGGTAGAGGAGATACGTTTTCCATCTCCCACCACACCACTATCATTGCAACAACAAAGAAAAACAACAACAATATAATTAACTTCCATATTGTTCTAAAAATGATAGTTGATTACAAAGAGTTAATGCTTGAATTGTTGTTTGGCAAAATCATCCTCCTTGTTGTTTTTTTTTCTTGGAACATAAAAAAAAAAGTTTCAATTAAAACCCTAACTTCCTTCAATCAAGGTTTAGGATTAAGGTTTAGGAATCAAGGTTTTAATTGAATTTTAAAATATAAGTACCTAATATCATGTACATTTAGTCAATGTATTTTTTACTTCTATGTAAAATTTGTTTTACAATATATCAAAAATTGATATATTTAATTAATTAATTTGTGGATTTATTATTCTTTTTGCATTCTTATACATATAATATCTTAATGAATATTTTATTTAAAAAAATTAAATAAAAATTAAATATAGTTGAAAATGTATTTTTAACTATTAACACAAGATGGTGCAAAATGAAAGTAAAATGTCTTAAATAAAATAACATGGGTAACATGTGTTACAAAAATGTGCAAAAAATGCCCCAAGTCCAAAACAACCCCAACCTAAAATGGGGAATATGTCATACAAGTAAATATGTGGTTGGCTCAAAGATAAAATTACTAGCTTAAATTATGAAGACCAAAACAACACACCCTAATCAAAACTAAAATAAATTATGTGTTATCTATATCATTATCGGAAGGGGATGAAATCTCATTAGCTTCCTGTATCGTGTTAATGAAACCTTTGCATCATGGGCGTGCTATTGTGTAAAAACCCTACAATTGGCTAATGTTATGTCCACAACATTAGCCACAAACACCTCCTTGGTGGTGCCTCAAACCTTAAAACAAACAACATAATACAATAAGTATTACATATGAATTCTAAAACCTGTAATTCAAATAAAATTCAATATTGCATGGTTGGAAACTTACCAACCATAGATCATTTATGAATCATGGTATTGCATAAAGAGGCCAATCTCCTTACACTGCATTGTCTTATTTGATGCACACTTCTAATTGTGCTCCATCCAAGCGCCTTTGAGTGCCTTTGCATACCCGGTTCAAGTCATTTGAATCACAAGTGCAAGGTCCTCATCGTGCTCCAGCTTGGCCTGCACATTGATAGGCATGGCCCCCACACCCCATGTAGTCATGCCAAAAAATCAAAAAATGTGGCCAGAGGCTAACCTCACAAGTGCAGGCTTAGGCACCTCAAATGTGTATTACAAATCAACCTAGAGCTTATCCCATTCTAGGAATGTGTGCCTCTTAGCCCTAACGATAGCCTTTTGTTCATTGCAACGAAATCAAACCAAAAAGTTGTTCAAGACCCATGCATTCATCGTTGCATGATCTTGAACCCTTGGGCCCTACTTTCGAGTAGATGGGCATCCAAGCTTGTTCGGCTACATGGTAATATTGTGATGTGCTCGCAAATGTTACACCAAGTTATACTTGGTCGTATAAGATGCATCACACCCATCAATGCTACAAGCAAATTTGGGCCCATCCTTTGCCCAATGCACACCCTTTATGGCAACCAAGAAAGGGGCAACCACATTTGAAACCAACAAAACTAAAACATAAAACCTAATGTGAAAATTAATATTATGGATGAAAATTATGCCCTACAAGATGAAGGTACTGCATAGATAGATAGAAGATTATCACGCATGATGAGAGTATTACACATAAAGCTAAAATAACAAAAATACAAGATGAAGTTATTGCTAAACTCCAAAGTTGAAATTTGCATAAAAAGAAGAAAACCTTAAAAATAACAATATCTTCTATAAAGCCTAAAGGTATTACTTACAAACTTAGACAAAAAAATGCCCCACCCACCTTCTCCATGGAGAAGGAAGGTGGGGCAAGCAAAGGTTTTTTAAGGACCACAACTAAGGAAGGTATTGCAATCACAAATTTGACAAAAAAAACCCCACCCATCCTCTCAATTAGAAAGGATGGGTGGGGCAATTAATTATAATAAATAAGGTACAATATTTCACCTCCATCAATTTGAGCATGAGGATCAACGTCCCCATTTGCATTTTCTTACCCATGAGCTACAATTTCTTAGTCCTTTATCATGTCAATAGTCCTTTGCAACTTAGTTTCAATTCTACAAACATCTACGATAGTAAAGGTTTCCCCAACCTCAACATTAGCTTGCATTCCTTCCTCGATATTCCCATTTGGAGTTAGTGCAACCACATCTTCCACTTGTTGTCCAATCACCCCAACTTCTACACCTCCTTCCATGACACCTCCAATGCCACTTACACAATTCCTCGATTTCATTTGAATGTGCATTTAACAAAATGAACACACTAGTTGAATACTTTCTAATTTTATTACTAGCACCATAAAATAGAAAAAACCCCAAAAGAGTTATAAAATATTTGTCATGTTCTTCCTTGTAGGCAACAATAGAAAAAAACCACCAAGATGTCGTGGTTTCAAAGCTTGCAACACACAAAAAAACCAAATGACAAATGCAACATTTGTCATCATGGTTTTAGAACATGCAACGCACAAAAAAACCAAGATGAAACGTTGTAATCATCGTCTTGGTTTCAAAGCTTGCAACACACCAAAAAAACCATGATGACAAGTTACGCTCATCATCTTGGTTTTACAAGTTGCACAAAGAAATAAACCACGACGATGAACGTGACATTCGTCGTCATGGTTTCAAAATTTGCAGCACACAAAAAAACCATGACAACAAGTTTCATTCATTGTTTTGGTTTTACAAGTTGCACGTTCTGAAACCATGATGATGAATGTCGTGGCTTCAAAGTGTGCAACACAAAAAAAAAACCAAGATGATGAGGGCAACTTGTCATCTTGGTCTTATAAGCTACATAAAGAAAATAAAACCACCATGATGAGTTCAATGTTTGTCGTTGTGGTTTCAAAATGTGCAACACAAAAAAAAAACCAAGATGATCGTCATCTTGGTCAAGCTACACAAAGAAAAAGAACCATGAAGACAAGCATTGCACTTGTCATGGTTGTTTTAGAGTAATAGAAAAAAAACCATGACGACGAACATGGCTTGTCATTGTGGTTTCAGAACCTACAACACAAAAAAAAACTAGGACAAGGAGTTGCACTTGTCGTCTTGGTCTTTTAGCTTGCAACATAAAAAATGAACTAGGATGATGAGTTATGCTCATTGTCCTGGTTTTAGATGTAGCTAGAATGAGAAAAACCCAAGACAACGAGTTGCAGCTTGTCATCCTGGTTCTAAAAGGAAGAAAAAAAAATAAAATTAAAGGCAAGGGCTCCACTTGATGTTTCACGCCCCAAGCTCCACAAGCTCTTCAAGCTCCACAAGCTTTCCATTAGCTCCACAACCTCCCCGAGTTCTACAAGCTCTGTAAGCTCTGCAAGCTCCATAAACTCCACAAGCTCTCCACAAGCTCCAAAAGCTCTCTGGGGTTCTAGCGATGGATAGGAGTGCAAATGGGTGGTGGGGTAGGTAGGTTGGAGGAGTAGGTAAGAGTTCCAAGAAAAAAATTTGGGTTCAAGGATGATAAAAAAAAAAAGAAAAAAAGAAAAAAAAGACCTAGGAAAAAAATGAGAGGGAGGAAAAAAAAAACCATGTGAAAAAAAAGGCCCAAAAAAAGAAAAACTACTGACCAAGTAAAGTGACTGTTGGGGGATAGTTTCATCCCATCCATGAAATCCTAGAATGGGATTTTTTGGATGGTGCATTGGTGGGTGCTGGTTCACTCAAGTCGAAAAAATATAAGAATACTACTTGGGTAGGTGACAAACTAGGACCTATTGTGTAAATTTGGCAAATTCAAAAAAAATAAATCTTAGAAACTTCATAAATTTGGTGATTTATTTTTGAAAAAAAAATCTTTGGGGCTTTACCATGCAAGGAAAATAGAAAAAAATCCTAAATTAATTAATTAAATAAAGACAAATGTTGATCACAACTTAAAGGTAGTGTGAAGGTAAGATATTTTGAATCATAGAAGTCATTTTGCAAGTTATCATTAAAAATTCATTATAAAAGAAATTTCGACCCTATTTTATCTTATGAAAAATTTAAATTTGAAATATGACCTTCTAAATTAATATATTCACTAAAGAAAGGACTTATTGGGAAAAAAAACCCTAATTCAAGGTACATAGAAAAGTTTGGTCTTCAAAATTCTTTTAAAAAACTTCCTTAGTATCAATGTTACCACACGATGTTATCATTAAGTCTTTTATTTAATAAAAAACATTATAGGAAGGTACATGAAGTCCATATTCATTAATTATGGATTGTTGTAGGTTTTTTTGGTACTTTTAAAAAGTTCATTATGTTATGACAAGTCAAAAACTATTCAAGAAAATCATACAATGTGATTATAAAATATAACATTGTAATGTTGAATCCTTTATCAACTTAATCATTTTTATGGTAGCACATGGTCAATTATAAATTTCAAATCTTGCAAAAATTGCCTTGTGACAACATTTTATGGATAGTTTAATGTGTTTTCACCTTGGACATAAAGGGTTCAAGTTTTTTCAATTGGAACCTAAGGTGGTGCCTTTGGTGGCTACCTTGGTTTCTTGTTTAGGTAACAAACACATTCTCTTAATGTAGGTTTGTTTTTAACCTGGGCCTTTTAAGCTAGGTTTCCCATGCCTCCTAAGTTAAACCACCTAGTTTAGTTTTTCTATGTTTAGCTTGTTGTCACATGGCAACATTTACTTGGGCATTAAGAGATTCATTGCTTAGGTCCAAGGTGGGCCACATGGTAACACATAAGTGGTTTTAAAATCCTAAATGCTTAGGTTGCCACTGCAACATGTAATTGAATAATAAAAAGTTCAATATCCTTGCTTAGGTTACCGCATTCTAAGATGTTATTAGATCTTAGGTCTATGTTTGAAATGTGGCAACAATGAAATAGTCAAAAAATTTATAATTTTGATTTAAAAATAAAATATGAACCTTGGATGTCTTCCATGTTTGTGGTAAAAATGATTATAATCATGGAAGACACAAATTGTAAATGACATTTATAATTGAAGCCATGGATATCTAGTGGCACAAAACAACATGGCTTTACAAACTTCAAAGTCATGTAATCATGAGTAGCATATATGTGTACAAATGTAGTCACATATGTAGTCTTGAAGTTATGTTTTGGCATAGTTTTGGCTTAGGTTTTTGAGGCAAGGATTCCACATATGAGTTTATTATGTCATTATATCATATATTGAGTTCCTATAAATGGTTTAAAGTGAAATTCAATGTTAAGATTTCAATTTTATTTCATTCCAATTTGTTGGTAAGTCCATATTTTAAACTTTGAAAGTCCAGTAGTAAAAATAAATGCACATTTTTTGAAAAAAATATTCATATGTATTAACAATCAAATTATTCATCTAAATATAATAGCCTATTGAAAAATCTAAACATATTTTTTGCCATAGGTGTTAAAATTAAGAGTACCTTGTAGAAATCATGTGTGTGATGCACAAAAGGAGCCACCATATCATGCATTCACCCTATAATGATGTAGGAGTTGATTGAGTGTTGTAGCTTGATCAATAATCAAGTTTTCAATCTAATTACTAGAACATTTAGATCTTAAAAATGTCGAAATTGACACATGTTGGAATTCCATATAGGAGGGTTCAATTGAAACCATGTTTGATTAATTGTTAGTAGGATGTAATAAATTGTTACAAAGTTGGAAACTAGTCCATCTATGTGTAGATGGGAAGGGGAGGTATAAATTCATGATTTTCTTTTGGATGGGTTATTTGGTGTAAGGGCAAAACCTTAAAGTGAAACCTTAACCATAACAACATCTTTGCACAATTGAAGATGATGAGGATGAAGCACCTCAATAGCTCCAATGATGACTCACATAATTAGTCTTGTTTCAATATTATAGATAGGGTTTAGGACAAGAGCCACATTAAGAAACAAAGCTAGATTTATAGTTTGAGAGTTTGCAATTGGCATTTGATGCTTGTACAACTATTTTGGGCATTGATTTGGATGCATTTTTTGCATTATTCTTTTTAATTAAAAAAATTATGCTTCACCATCTTATGTAGCACAAATTGTTGTTGTGATGACATTAATTACTTTAGTTAGCATAGTTCACATGGGAACAACTCCAACATCCATAGATCACCATGCAAACAAGTTTGTGAATATGAGGCTCGGGAAGCCAAGTTGAGACAACCCAAGCTATTTTAATAGGTTAAAGTTCAATTCATTTGTAGGATGGATGTTGAATTGCAAGAAGAGTAAAACCATGATTCATCAATATCTTTGCCATCTCCACAATACAATCACGATCACTATAGACAAATTTGTGCACTATTTTGGTTGAAGTTCATAAGTATGTCACCTTTGACAATTTTGATTGCTATTATGTATGGCTTTGGTTTGCACTCCATAAGAGTAATTTCTTTGACAAACCTTCTCGTGTGTTTGAGTAGGTGTTGAATTGTACATGTAGACTTGGTCCAAGGAAGGAGTGACTTGTAAGGTTGCATTTTATTGGCAGTTTTTGGTGACATGGTAAGTCAGAATCTCGGGCTGAAACTCTTCCCAAATTCTTTGCAAATTATGGGATCATATGTTGGAGAAGTTGAATGGATGCCAGTTCTCATGTAGTTTTAATTCAGTAGGGAATTATTTCATGTTTGGTGTTGCAAATTCTGATGGCCTGGTCTGCACCGATCTTGGAGGATAGCATCTAAACTTTGAATAGGAGTGCACACTAATTTCAATCTCCTGATGTTGGAACTTTGATTTGGAGGTTGATGAACATAGTGTTTCATGCAGATTGGACTGTTTACTTGATTTTTCTACACCAGAAACCTTCAACTGGAGTGTATTTTACTTTCACCCAAGAGATAATCTATGCATCTACAGGCATTTATCTACATTGCATGGCAGAAGTGGAGGGTTTCAGCTATTCTTCAGATGGGGTATTCTTTTTGTTCACAAACCATTTAGGATGCTTGGGAATCATGCAAGTTTTATGGACTCTCTTTGATTACACAAGTTGTTTCACTCCCCATTCCCAAGTCATACAACTTTCATTTCCTTTTCAACTACATGCATGTTTTCATGTTCATTATTTTTCAAAATTATGTAAAAATTCTCATGTGTGCCCTATAATGAGTGAGTAAAATTATGTACTAATTTGAATTGCTGTAACTTGTGCTCACAAACCTAATTTGTTATTACTCTACTAGGTTTCTTGTGTCTACAGATAGTCTGCAAATTACCTTGCAACAGTAGCCTTGGCAATACTCTTCAGTTTTTGATCCGTTTGGATATCTTGTGGTATTTTATGCATATTCCTGGATGATTTTATGGCTTGTGGTGCTTCAGATCTTTCTTTTCTCAGTTCTAGTGTGAATTGGGTTGCACATTTTCTCGTGTTTAAAACAGAGATACATGGGTTCCCCATTTCTGATAGCAAAGGAATGAAAAGAATATCCATTTGCTCTTTCTCCTCCAAATCCCATTGCAATTCTTTCATAAACATATTGCAGGATTTTTCTAGTGTAGTTGGAGGGTGCCTTGCAGCCCATAATATTCATAGATATAAGGTGGCTTCCAAATGCACTTTGGAATTTTGTCTAAGTGCTTTACTAAGAAGTAATCATGTCTCCATCTAAAACCAGGGAGTATGTACTAGTCTATCATCACAAAACTCTTAAAACTCCAAAGGTCTCTTTTGTAAAATCTTGGTCTAAGTACAATAAAGGCTGCTTGCATGCAAATTCTGATTTGAGAGGCGAGGCTATAGGACATAGTGCCATCAAACTGAGGGGGTTCCTGCATTGAAACATGTGTCCGACACACATGTAGAAGTATTTGTACTAAATCAACAGACAAGCACTTTTTGAAGCAAACCCATGAACAACATTGCATTGTAGAATAAATGTAGTCATTAAGAAAAAATGGCCTACTTGAAATGAAATCAACAAAATCTACATGACATGCATTCACCAAAGCAAAGAGGTACTTCATCAAGTGGTTCAAAATAGAGAGATCTCTAAACGTACTAAGAGCATGCCAAGTACAGACGCATTAATGCCTGGTGAGCTGCCTGTCAGGAATTTGGGCAAGCCCAAGTTTCCAAATGTGCAGAAAATGGGCACAATGGCTTGTACCTGGCACACTCCCATTGTGTTATGGTTTTCATGTGGATTTGCAGAGTGGCCTGGCAACTAGATTTCAAAGAAGACTCTCTCCACTCCCCCAACAAACACAACACCGAAAAACCAACTTTGGAATTTTCCTAAAAGGAGATGGGTTTGCATAAGTGCTGTTCATTCAGCTTGAAGCCAACAACTTCGAGCAAAATGGCTTGAGTTTTTTGCCACAAAGAACTGTCAGCACTGATCTTGTAGTGGGTGATCTGGATATCATAGAAATTAAATTATGAACTCACACAAGTAAAAGCCCAATCGGCCATCATCTTATAACTAAAAACCACTGAAAGAAGGCCTGAAATGAGGAATGCAACTGATATCTAAGTGGAACTCTAGAGGAAAAATCACCTGGCATCCAAAAGGTAGCAAAGGTGACACCTCAAAAATTCTAGGGTTAAAGGATTATAAACTTACTGGCATATGAAAAACTCCAGGTTAGTATTTGGTTTTCCTTTAGCTAATATTCAAACCATTAGGATCATGAGTCTTTCTATTGTACAAGATACATACCAGTAGGGTTATGTACACAATTGTTCACACAGACACAAACCTCAGGCAATGGAAAGCTATTATGAGATCATACTAGTTGTAACCAGTAGTAATGTGTTAACCCTAAAGTGTGGGAAGTTGGAACCACCATAGTGAGTTGCTCAATTCATGTGATTATTGATTGAGTCCTTGGGAGGGGGGGGGAGGGGGGGGGGATGTTTACTCAAAGTGTGGGAAACAAGGGCTAAGTTTACTAACCCATTATGCACCATAATAAACATTTGATACTGAAATTATTAACACCTACAGTTAAAACCTAACTACCATGTGATTTATGGATAATGCCTGCCAGGCTCCTGCTTGAGATCTCACTGACTAACTAGCTAGCTCTGAGCTAGAGTGAACCCCAGCACTACTCACCAGCACACAACCATTCAGGATGGATGATGTGTGTACAGGAAACATCTTTTTCATTGTATTCCCTGTCCCATAGCTAACCACTGTGGTTAGCTACCTATCTAGTACCCACCAAGTGCATTCATTACTTACCTACCTACCTACCTACCTTGATAGCAATCACTTCCGTTTCCTACCCTCCTACCTAAGGTATTTGCTACCTACTTAGGTAGTTACCTAGGCAGTGTGAGGTGAAAGTTGGAGGGATTACAGGATACATTACCATGGTTGCACCAACTCCACCCTTGGTAACTCAATTGTGGTTTTGCATGAATCCATATTGTTCTTTCCCCCAACACTTGTTTCCTTTTGTCAAAAAACTCGGGCAAGGGTTCTTATCAACTGATTATATTAAAAGAATTGCATTGAGATTTTTTTAATCTTTTGCATTTATATCGGAGATAGTTTTTTTTTGGGCTCAATTTTGGTTCATTTAAAACTCATGTTCATTTTTTTATAATATAACAAGTGCAAAAGTAGTAAAAGTGGATACATTGATTTTCATAGGTAGTGATAGCACGGGAACAAGATTTTCTTATAATGATGGTAGCACATGACATTTGTCAAGAGTTTTAGTCTAACTATTTAGTTAAGTTTTAATTACATTAGTGCTAAGCTAGGTTAGTGTAATTAATCGTGTTATTAGTTTGGAATGGGTTTTAATATGAATTGGGTTCATGATATTTTGTGTTTGGGATATAATTGCAAGTGATGTGTTTTCAAATCACTTTTGACAATTTGAAATTTTAGAATGCAAGTTGTTGGACGTTTTCAATGTTTTTAATACAAGTTTGATTGTGCATTTGTGTGAATTTTGTTTATGTGTTTTCGGCTTGGTTTTTTTGGTTTATAGGTGAGTAAATCTTTGGGTTTGGAGGCGAGTTGCCATTTATAGTGATTCATGTTATTTAGTTTATGTGTGTGTGGATAGTGATAGTTGTAGGTGCCAAGATGATAGTGCACAACATATTGATCTAAATCCTATCTCCAATGAGTCAAATTTTGAATCTTCAAATTATTGTTATATTAATTTATATTGTAGGTAGGCTTTTGTGATAGTGCATTGAGATGTTTTGAGATTCCAAAAATGTGGACTTTTTGTATTTGTTTTGATGATGGGTTCAATGTTTTATTGCCCACAATGTGGGTGTTTTTTGAATAAAAAACTTTTTTCTACCTTACCTTCAATTTCATTGTTTTGATTTTGGTGGCCTTGCCTTCCTTTCCTTGAGGTTTTTGTTGATCCCAGAACCTCCCTTAACCTTAATTTCCCCCATCCCCACCCCCCAACAATCATGCAACACAAAGTGTATTCAAAAGGTGATAATACAAGCCTTAATTCCCACTTGTCTTTTAGGACTAACCCAAGTTTTAGCCTTGGCCCACAGTTCGATGGGTCTCTAAGGCCATCATCAATGCCTATTGCAATGTTTACAATTTCATTGAACATGATAATAACCAAAACCAAAATGTTTATTTTGCAATCCAAGAGCTTTCTCACCATTGCTAGCAAATTGGAGAGTTTTATGGACAACAAGTAGGTTTTGTTAAAGGCAAAAGTAGATGTTAACATAAAAAAGAAAAATTCCTTCAAGATAAAAAAATTGAATGCATCTAGAGATTGTGAGATGATTTCAAATGCAAAATTCAAGGCTAAGGTTAAAATATTATTAAACCTGTAACTAATATCACCATCTTAGCTATGTTTTGATGGGTCATTTAAATGTTCACCACATATTTCAAATGTGAAGTTTTGGCGATGCATGTGCAAGAAGTTTGTTAACAATGTAATTGTTTTGAACAAATGATTGTATTTATCTTTGGTGGAATCAAAACGTTTCATCAACCTTCTCCATTTTGCATTTTAAGACTTTCAACGCCCCATTCCACCCTAACCTTGAAACTTACATGCATTTTGCTATAAGTTTCAAAATCAATGATTGTTTGCCTCCCTCCAATTTTGTTGGCATCAATTAATCTCAAATGTTGATGCAAGTGATTGCAACCTATATCACAATTTGATCCTTTGCTTCAAATGACATCTCATTTTGTCATTGCTTGAGGATCTTGAATCAAGACCTAGAAAAATGAATTCCATAGACCACTAGTATAATGAAGCCCCCATCCTAAACAATCTATGGCAAATGAATTGGGGTTCCCAAAAAAGAAACCAAATTAAATAAATATTGCAAAACTCTAAAAAAAGCCTTAGAAATGAGAGTCACAAGCCCAAAAAAATCTAGTGAAAAAGAGATAGAAAAAACCCAAAAGAAATGTAGTGAAATGAAAGTCATAGTCCAAAAATAAAACTAGCATAAACAAGGTTCACAAAAGCCTAGACCAACCTCAAGCAAATGTCACTCTTTGCCATTTGAGAAAAGAGGTAGAGAAATGAAGTCCAATGCACCGCTATATTCCTATCTTGAAAAATGCCCTAAGTTGAACATAATCCAAAGTGTTCTCCCTACACCCTTACACCCAATGTATAATGTTGTAGGAAGGACACATTTAGACATGCCAATTTCTCTAATGTTCAAACTTTTTTTAATTTTTATATTTTTAATAATAAAAATCATCCAAAATTTGAGAAACATATTAATGAGAAAAATAGAAATTATAATATTATATTCTAATTTTCAAAGAAAATTTATTACTCATTTTGATGATGATAATAATAATAGTAATCTTCTAAACTTTTTTGAAATATTTTCTTTGAGAAATATCGAAATTAAAATATTATATTGCATTAACTAATTAGTTTTTTGCAACAGGAGTTATTCTGGGATATGAATTTCTCCCATTTATCATTTTCAAAAAATATTAAAAATTTCTCTGATCATGATTAACAAATAAATATTGTTAAAATCTTGTTGGCTTGGGAAAAGCTGTGCTCTTTTAGATCACCTGGCGAACGTCCGTCGGACAGGCGGGTGGATCCACAGGTCCCACAACGTGTAAAATGCGTGCGACCAGCAGTCGTCAGGAAAGGGGTTGGGGGGGGGGGGGGGGGGGGGGACCCACGCACCGCAAGG
>Ga0116229_10003142_pt1 | contig 27123 bp, 21 predicted proteins | sample S1TSphgellanicum_3_FD_87313 | JGI IMG/M metagenome (GOLD analysis project Ga0116229, IMG submission 87313) | Host-associated microbial communities from peat moss isolated from Minnesota, USA - S1T2_Fc - Sphagnum magellanicum MG | ecosystem: Host-associated > Plants > Peat moss > Unclassified... | reverse complement strand
GGCCAATGGTTACCAAGAAAACCCTAAATCCTAGCCGAGGCATGGGAGGGTCAAGGCTATTTCCTGTAACCAGAGCAAACAAGTTATGGACTAGGTAAGGGGAGGGAGGCCAATGGTTACCAAGAAAACCCTAAACCCTAAATCCTAGCCAAGGCATGGGAGGGTCAAGGCTTTTTCCTGTAACCAGTGCAAATAAGTTATGGACTAGGTGAAAGGAGGGAGGCCAATGGTTACCAAGAAAACCCTAAACCCTAAACCCAGTTGAGGCGTGGGAGGGTCAAGGCTATTACCTATAACCAGTGGCCTCAACCCCGTTACAAGGCAGAACTGACTGTGGTGAGAATCGAGATGACCTGCCATGCCAAGTTAATCGGACAACATGTCAGTTGTTCGTTTTCTTGGTTCTATGCATTTTTGATTCTGTACTTGTCTATCGTCACTTTTGTCATTAATGAAATATTTGAATGGATGCAAAATGAATCTTATTTTCATCCATGAAGAGAGCAATTATGATATTTTCATCCAATAAGCAATATAATTATGGAAAAATAAGGCCAATGAGAGCTGATGACAATACCTATACCTGCTAGTAATAGGGCACTATTAAAAATGAAGGTTGGGTGTCTTGCTTATAACTTGTGACCTAATAGCTAATTAGGTCATCAAGATTCTCACAACTGTCAATTATGAGCTCAAATTGTGAGCTATGGGGATTCATGGTCATACACACATAGAGTTTGGGGTATTGTTAAGCATAATTTTAGCGCATCTTTAACATCTTGACCTAGGTCACTCCCCCTTCCCCCTTTGGAGATCTGGAGATCATATAAGGGGGGAGTTGCAACTTATTACCCAACTTCCATTCTTTTATTCCTTGCTTTTTTTTTGTTATATCTTTTTTTCTTGTATGTTGCAAACAATTATTTTTTTCTCGTTTTCATGGTTAATTTTCTCTTGTTTATTGCAGATAGTTATCTTATTTTTTCTTCTAACAACTTTTTTTCCTTGCTTTCTTGGTTATATTTTTTCTCCTTATCTATTGTAGATAGCTATCCTACCTTTCCTTTTAACAAATTTCTTTCCTTGCTTTCTTGGTTATATCATTTTTTCTTGTCTATTGCAAACAATTATCTGACCTTTTTCTACCACTCCCTTCTCCCCGCATTTAATCAACTACAACCTTAAACTAAATTAGTCTCATGCAAACACCATTAAACTAGAATTACAACAAATCTTTTCTATAAAAAAAAAGTGTTACGCCTCCAAGAAGTGGTTACAATGCAAATTTGGTTTAATCCTCGTCTCCTTTCTCTTTATTAAACCTTAAAATTGTATTTACATTATTTTCCTCCACTACAATCCTACCTCCCAACTACTTATACTTTTTGAACTTTCTACCACACCCCAAAACAATTTTCTTTTCATTCTATCTCTGTTGGACAGCCTAAGTTTTAGTTCTTTTTGCTCTTGTTACATAAGAGGGTAAACCTTTACCTTTGTTCCTAAGTCTCACAACCAACATTCTAGTTCTTTCCTCCTTTTTACTCCTTTCTTCTTACATCAACCCTTGACTTTTCCTCATTCGCCTTTAGTCACCATGTTCATGAAGCTCCCCCACTTGAACAGCTACCAACACCTTTACTTATGATCTTGCTTTCATTCTCTAAGGTGATTATTGATTTGACTACCTTTGAAAAGCTTGCTCCTTCATGATGTTGTAGCCTTTTCACCCCTTCACCTACCTCGCCCTCTCATGATGTGCCAATATCCCATTTCATTGTTACAACCATCATCATCACTCCTTTCTCCTCACACCCCTTCAAGCTCCCATTCATCATTTAGGAAGAAGAAAAGTAGGTCAACAATTCTTCCTTTTAGTTCCATGGAAACACCATTATTATTGTTCTACCCTAACCCTAATTGCTAAAAGTTGTTGGGAAGCATCCCCTTGTCCATACCTCTTTATCTAGCAGGTTTAGCTAGTTTCAAACAAGGATAAAATAACCCAACCTTATCCTAATCTAGCCCACCAACTTCCACACTAATTCAGGCAACCTATTTCCCCCTTTATTCTAACCAGGTCACCCAACCCCAAGTCTTATTGGGATGAGGTCACATGCCTTAACCTACCCCCTTAGACTTAAGGTTAACCTCAAAACATTTTTAGTTAGCCTATTTAAGATTAACCAAAACTAAGTTAAGTTAATTAAAGCCCAACACTTACCAAATACTTCATGTTGAAAAATGGACTTGACCATAAACTTGTAGCATTGGCCAATCAAAGTTAATTGTATTTTTTAACTCACCCTTTGAGAAATGATTGTAGCTTATGCAAGTTTAAAGGTCCAAAGTTCAAACCAATGTTGTTTATTTTTTTATTTCAAAAATTATTTGTCATCACAAACCATTTTTGACCTAAGCTTTTACCGGGGGAAAAAAAAAAAAAGGCTTGAATACTTATTGTGATTTATACTAATTAGTTCAATTAGTTGTGTTGAGTCCCAAATCTTTTTTAAAATTTTTGTTTAAAGATGGACCATCATTAAGAAAAAAATCTAAAATTTGAGCATCCCCTTCCTTAAAAGTTAAAAGTTACTTGATTATGTAAAACCATGTAAACATGGTTTACACTTACACAATTCTTCACACCTTAATATGAACTTACATAGTTTTAAACTTACACTTATATAGATGCAAGCAAGCTTTATACACTTTCACGTACACAATACACAAAAGTGTAAATGAATTGCATTATGTCACTTACATATACTAAACCATAAACATGCACAACACTTGTGCTTTCTCTTGGCAAGCTAAAGGTGCATTCACACTTGGTGTTGGGTATTGAGTCCCCTAACACCATGCTAGTCATTTAGGATTTACACCTAATTACCATGAGCATCTTATGTTAAGTTAACATTCCCTTAACATGAAGCTAACACCCATTTAGCATTGGGTGCCACCTAGGATGCCCCCTAGATTTTCAATTAACACTGAGTCAACATCAAGTGTGAATGCACCATAAGGGATTCACTGGAAAAACCCTAATCAATGAATTAATGTTAAGAACATTGAACCCCTGTACAAACAGCTACAGGTTGCTTGATACTTAACATGTAATGAAAAAAGCTAGTGTTGATAGTTGATACCGACAAATTCTGGGCCATAACTAACATAGCCTAGGGTCAGCTTCCACATTGACAAAACGAATAATTTTTTTTTTTTCAAAAAATGAATTCTTTTTTAATTTGAATTTGTAATTTTTTTTTTCCACCATCTACTACAATATTGTGATATGAATAGTGAAATTATTCAGAATGTAGCCTATTCTGATAGTTATGATGATTTTCAACATGTTAACTTCATATTTTTCACAAAATTTCATTTCACTATTTGGAGGATTATTTAATGACAAAACTGACCTTAGGGTAAGGTAGTAGTAATCCAGCACCCACCCACCAGTGCACCATCCACTATTGGATACCCGTTATTACTCAGTTGTGGATGAATCTCAACTCAGTTAATATCTGGTTTCACCTTGGTAACTCCTTATGTCAGAAGTAAAATCCTATGTATAGGTAGATATGTGAGAAAATAAGTGACTACTAGGTAATTACATGGTTTATATATAGTTAAGGGCTGTTTTTTATTACCTACCTACCTATTGATAACTTGCTTGCCAATTGTTAGTAGGTAGGTAATAAAAAAAAAGGCAACCAAGGTAATAACCATGGTTAGCTAGGGAACTGGAAACTAACAGAAAACTGGTTCCTGACCATTTATCATCCATTGTTCATGGTACTCTGATGGGTACTGGTTCACTCTCGTCCAAATTCCACCAAGAAAAATATGCCAGATTTTTATATATTGTTTCACATATATACGTAGCCACAAATATAGAAGGATGTTTTTAAAATATTACTTTCATATTTATTTTGTAGCCAAATTCTGCTAAATCTTCATCGCCACTTTGGCTACATCACACAATTGACAAAAGAAACATTGCTATATGGCAAAACTGCAGGCTTGACTATCTTCCTACAAACTTATTATGGTGCCTTCCTATATGTAGGGTTCACTATGTTTTACTGGTATTGTTGATTTTGGCACCTCAAGAAGTCATTTTGAGCTTCTTTTTCCATGCCATGAAAAAAAGTTGGGTGGAATAAAAGGTTTTTTTAACAATGAAAATTTCTTTTAAATATTTTAACTCAAAAAAAAATCAATTAAAAAAAGGAATAACCTTCCCTTATTTTTGATCTTTTAAACAAAACTGATGCACTAATGGGCTGTTAAGTTGATGGGCTGGGTTCAACTCATTGTTAAGTTAACTGTGCTCGAATAGCTCAAACCCAATTATAACAAATCTAGTTGCAGAGCACTCGCAGAAATCTCCTAATGTTTTTGGCCCCTCATGCTCTACATATGTTTAGATTCATGATAAAGTTCAACTCTTGCTTTACTTTGGGAAAACCCGTGACTTGGGAACATTCCCAAAATGCATGATACAAAACTTGAGGATTGTTCATGGTATAGCAGAAAGCAAATTTGCTGGATGATGCAGCTGATGGTGGAGGCTTGCATTTGATCTTGTGATCATGCAAATAGTGCTCTGAAAACCCTGTGGAAGGAAAAACTCGTGTGGTTGCATCCCTGATGTTTATTGAGTCCAGGTTCTGTTTCTGAAACATGCTAGAGAGCTCTGTGCACAAATGGGGTGGCTGCTTGATGAGGCTTGTTTTGACATCATCATTTCATGTGCTGCAAAATGTTGGGAATCTGAAGGAAGTGCATGAGGTGTCTGCAGACGTGATGCCAGAAGTTGCAAGGATTGAGCCACACTATCCTTGCAACTACTTTGGCCAAAACCTTTCTTTCAGAAGAAAAATTCAGAAGAGACAGTGCGGATCATTCATGAGCACTGCACTGGTTTTTTTATTTCTTGTCAGCAGCTGTAACTGCATGAGCATTTTGACCTTTTTGCTTCTTCTTCTTCTTCTTCATTTTCTTCTTCAGGCTTGGGATTTTGGGTTCAGGATGATTCCCTCAGTCGGCCTGATGTTTCAAATGTGACATAGTTAGAGAAACCTTCAGTCTTTCCTGCTTGCATTTTGCTTGAATGCCTATGTTATTGGCATTGCAAGCAAGAAGGAAATAAATATCATGGCTACAATCGATGCCTCATGTTCTTGAGCTATCATTTTACATGTGGAGGAAACTCGTTCTGGATCTGAATTCGCTTGATTCCATTGCAATTCAGGATGAAGGTTGCTCCTGTAGAGGTTAAGTTATTGGTGATACCAGCAGTTCAATCTGCTCCTTGGATGAGCACAAATTTACATCCTTGGGTGTGTAGGATTATCAAGCACTCTAAATGCAATGGAAGATTCAAACATTCAGTGTATACCCTTTTAATGAAAGCTTCTGATTTAACGTAGTTCCAAAATTTGTTTGTGCATGTTTTAAACCTAAAATCAGCTCCACAAGTCCAAGAGTAAGTTGTGCAAATATTTAAGAGGTTGGCTGGCATTTTCATGGGCCAACAACCCACTAATTTGCCCTTGTGGAAACTATGATACATAAGGAGAAAGAATCATGGAATTTCTCATTACAAAACAAATGTTAGTTGAATTGGTGATTCCAAAGATTCCTGCATTCCATAGACTGGTGGAGCTCTGAGTAAGAATTAGGTCATGCACCTGGTGGGATTTGAACCCATTGAATCCTTAGCCAGTAGGCTACTCTTGGATCCCAACAAACTGGGTGTTTGTGAGGGCACAGGGAAACAAGACAAAGAACAGTGATCTGCACAAATCCTGTAAGGCACACACATCGTCCAAGATTTCATGCTTATGGGTGGGGATGACAAAACGACTTGCACACTGTTTCGGTGGCAGACACAGGTAGAAGCCCATATACAGGGTGTGGATGGATCTGCTCTTAGAGCATCTCCACCAGTGCTCAGTATGTCACTCTGGATAATAAAATTAAATGTCTAAGTTTAGCTGTTTTTTTTTTTGGCAACCCCACCAATAAACCTGTAACGGAACTGCATATATGTGGGGACTACTAATAGCAAACCACCTGGACCAATCATTAGATTGACCAATCAGAAATACTGAGCTGCAGTTAGGTTCAATTTATTACACTTTTTTTTGGAGGTGTACAACTGTATTGCACCTTTTACCAGCCACGGCAAGTTGCACAAATTTGGTGCAGAAAAATCAATTTCCTGAGCTGAACCGGCACATTTTGACTGTTTCACAATAAATTTTACTGTTTGGAGTCACATACTGAGCATCGTTTGAAATGCTCTTAGAGCATGCTGAACAGCAGTCCTCTATCAATATTTAGCACATCCAGTATGCACAGTTTAGTTTCACTGCCATCCCCACCCATGAGCTTGAAAAGATGGACTGTACAAAGTGAGAGACTATGTAACTCTCACCACATGGGCCAATCATTATAGTTGGCCACTGAGAAACAGTGATTTTCTGCTTATGGAGCTCCAGGAGGGCTCCAGGAGGGCCCGTCATCCGAAAAATACTGTACAGGAACATTTGACGGCTGCTGTTGGGCATGCTCTTAGGAAGATTTCCAAGGTTTGAGTTAAAAACTTCATAAGTTCCCATGCCAGGCTACTCGCTCTGAAAAGTCTCTATGTGCGTAGGGTAACACCTCAGGTCATAGGCATTACTGGAATAAGGGCAGGCTCATGAGGCAGAGCCAAGGCAGGCCAATTCTGATAAAGTCCATGGCCAAGGGCATTACATGCATCAAAATCTATACATTGTTTTGGCTTTTTTTCCTAGTTGCTGCATTGCCATTGCCATGAGAGGCATGCAACAATGACCATGACTCTGATGTGGAGAGTCATGCTTCTAGCGGATAAGAGGGTGTGCAACTAGAAATTCTAGCACTTGAAATCAAGTTGGCAAGTGGAACAACAAAATCAAAGCACCTCCCAATTTCAACCGATCAAAGTGCTTTCCAATGTCCACTTTTGAGAAAGCTCTTGAAAATTTTCAAATGAAGATTAAGGTTTTAGGAACCTAGAGCTCTACAATCTTCGTTTTCTAACTAGAACAGGGTGTTAATAGACACCTCTTGAAAAGATGAATTTATTTTTTGATTGTCATGGTGAAGAGCTCAACTTGTGGCAAACAATTTGTTGTGAATGTGATCAATTGTTATTTGTTGTGTTAAGGTGACCTAACTTGTTCAAACCATGGTTGGCACATAGTTAGCCCATTCCTTCCGGCATCCTCCTTCAATCCCTACACTAAACTTTGTAGCCCAATGTACCCATATTGCATTGCACCATGCCCAAAATCTCCCAATTTAGTTTAATAGCTGTTTGTTTCTTCATCTCCTAGATGATTTAGTTATAAATCACATCCTTCCACGTTAACCAATGACCCCCTCCAAATTATGGTGTCTTCATTAAAAAAAAATCATAGTTTGTTTTGGTGGGCAAGAGTGTGGCATGAAATGCATTAGAGATTATTAAATAATCATAGGCCATAGCTCTACACCCTTAGAAAATATGGCATTATTAGATAGTATTTTCAAACATGTTTTGAATTTCAAAAACATTATTCAAATGAGTGCTTGGAAGCAAGTGACCTCTTTCTTGATTATGAATTAGACAAGATTCATTTGAAGACCTTAACTTAGTTCTACAAACCCCTAGGTAAAATTGATATGTGAAGGACACCTTTGTGATGTTATAAGACATGAATTCATATGTACATATTTTATATTTTGTTTGGTTTTTCATGAACATATTTGAATACATCATGTGGGGTTTGTTTCACCAATGTGGGTTTATTTTGGAAAGACACAAGGTCTATTTTTTCATGAGAATCTCTAAGGCCATGTGGGGGTCTATTTTAGTAATATGGGCCTATTTTCATTAATCTAAAGTTTTGGTTTTTCATGAACATTTTTTAGCACATCTAATTAGGTATGTTTTGATCAATCTCAAAGGTTGGTTCTTCAATTACATCTTTAAGGCCATGATGGGGTGTTTAATTCATGAATCTTGATTTGTTTTAAGGGTTTTCAATGGCTGATTTTTCATGATCATCTTTGAAGCCATCATTAGGGGTCTATTTCATCAACTCAAAGGGTTTGTTTGAGGTTGGTGTTAAAATTGCATCTCTAAGGTCATCATTAGGATTATGTTTCACCAATTTGGGTATGTTTTAAACTATTTCAAGGGTTGATTTTTTATGAGCATCTTTGAGGCCATCATTCCAAAACAATCTTAGGGGCTAGTTTTTTATGTACATCTTTGAAGCCACCATTCTAGGGTTCTATGTTCAAACCTTGAAGGACTATCCCCAATTTGGTTGCCAATGATTATATATGTGAAGTTTAGGCAATCTCTATGTAGGAAGTTAATCAAAATAGTTATAGCCCAAAATAAATGACTATATTTTTCATTAGTTTCTTTCATTTTTGTTTCAACTTGAATTCTCCACTCCACCCTCATTGTATACTTTACATCTATTTTGTTGTATCTTACAATGTACTTAGGTCATGCCCAAGGGGCAAGCTCATGCTTCTCAAGTTTTCGCATAACAAACATCTCTTCACCCATATAACTTGGGTCCACTAACAAGTATTCAAATTATTGGTTTGTATGTATAAAACATTGAAGTCAGGTTTTGTATTTGCATAAAATGTTCACATTAGGAAAAGAGTTAGGATACCCATTATCCAAGTAAATGAACAATTTATTTAAGACCATCATGTTGTTCATACAATACATTTCCTTCCACATGTTGAACCACAACATGTGTTTGGCATTCTTCTAAGGTTTTGTGCATCTTGATGAGAATCCCATCAATCAATCCAATATAACCTTAGAATTTGCAAATGTGCATACCAAGAGTCATTTGCTCCTCAACATTAAACCATTGAATTTCATTGCCTATGGTTTCATTGATATAAGATGTAATAAAAATTGTATCATCACAAATTACACTCTTACTCTAGTTCCACATGAATGCATCTTACATGACCACATTATCATGTTTCATGTACATGGTGAATTTAAACAATCAATGTTATGGGCTCAACTTAGTTGGTTGCCTTGTTATAATGCAAGTTTTATTAGTGGCTCTTGCATGGGCCTAGATGGTGAAAACCATTAATGCTAGTAATTTATCAAACTTTGACAAACTAAAGTTTGTTTCAAATTTGAATAAACTTGGACACATAGATCTCAATCAATCAAATGTTTAAAGTTTGACTTTAACATTTGCATTGAATAGTTCCAATGTATTAACACATGCAACTACAAGCAAGAATTTGATGCTACCTATGTGTCTTTTAAAACATTTCATCATCACTATTTGACAAGGATCTATTGAAATCATCCATGTTAAAAAAAACATCAACTACTAGAAAGACCTATGGAACGCAACAAGCAACCCTAAAAGAAACCCCCAAAAGACCTTAACAAAAAGCCCAAAAAAATCATTTTCAAAACCTTAAAACAAGACGTACAAACCCTAAAAGGACTCTAAAAATTAACCTCCAAAATACTACTTTTGAAAAATTCCTAAACCAAGCCCTATAATAAGCCCTAGTAAAATAGCTCTAAATGAAATTAAGAGAAAAAAAACGCAAGAACAAAATGAAGAACCCTAGTATTAAAAAATAAAAATGAAAATGAAAAATCCACTTGGAAAGAAAGCAAGGAAAAACTAAAACCCTTAAAAATAGCAAAAAGAAATAAAAAAACCCTAAAAACAACAAAAACCAATTAAAAAATCTAAAACAAGCAAGAAGAAACAAAAAAAAACCCTAAAAACAGCAAAAACTAATCAGAAACAATAAAATAAGCAAGAAGAAACCAGAAACCCAAAAAAAAGGTTCAAGTGTCAAGTGTTCAGTATGTCACTCTGGATAATAAAATTGAATGTTTTTCCCATGTGCACATTAAATTGGAGAATTCAAAACCGTACTTGTTTTTTAAGCTAGGTTTTAATGTATTATTAGGTGCCCCTAAACCCCAACTGTTCTCTAACCATAAATATGAAATGGGTTCAGCGTATTAACAGCAAGAATTTAAGACCCCAATTGTTTTTCAACCCTAAACAAGATATGGGTTTTGGGATATGGATGGTGCATTTAAAACCAAAGTTGTTTTGTATATCAAAATGAAGAATTTTCAACCTATGGTTCCTTGCATTTAAACCTTAAGCAAGAAGCTAGAGTTTTGAAGCACAAGTTGTTTTGAAAACCTAAACCAGAAATGGGTTTAGGATACTAAATTGAAGAATTTTAAATGTCGTTTTAGGGTTTTACAAGCAGGTGATTTACAATTTTGCTTTTGCAATGTCGCCTCCCTCATTTGCTTCTATGCTTTTTCCTATCGATTGCAGGGCAAGGTATATGAATGAAGAAGGATGGGTGGAGGTCTTTTTCCAGAATCTAGTTCTTGCTCTAACCCACTGAATTTCTGGGTCTGGAAATTGATACAACAGCAAGAGAAATGGAACCCCAGAGCATGGACTATGTGGTAAGTTTCAAAGAATGTTGAAACACAAACATTTGCTCATCCCCTTTTGGGGACATACACGACCAGATTTTGTCAATTGACAAAACTCTAGAAGCAGTAATTATGTTCTGTTAATCTGCAATCCCTAAGGAATTGGAACAGCAGCTCATCACTAGAAGATCACCCCTGAGTTGAGGGAGATCTAAAATTGCCTGAGAAACTACAGAATCTATGGTGGTTGAATAGTGTGGAAATGAATGCTTCTGGAATGGGCATCAAGCACATACATTTTGCTTCATAATCCATACTACCGGGGCTTTAGAGAGATGGTTGAGGAGACCTGAAGATGCTGTGGATTGAAACCTTGGCACCTTTTGGCCTGGAATCAATTTTGCAAGAGCTTTTCTCCTCTTTGATCTTTGAGAACTTGGCGAGCTGGGTTCTGCACAAGAGCTATCGACAGTCGAAGAAGGCCTCCTCGCCACAATTCTTCTCGTCTGATGTAACGTTGCAGCTATGAGGCCTGTGTCCAACTCTTTTTCAGGCGCCTTTTGTTTGGTGACAAGCTTGCAGAGACTGGTTTCTTTGCCCTTTTCGGGAACCCTGCTGCATAATAATCGTGGGAGCTGAGGTGCATCGATCCATCCACTCGGACCTGCTGCTTCGAAAGATTCCATCACCGTGGATTGCTCTGAATGCCGCATTTGTGAGCTCGCCCCCTGTGAATCCCCAATTGGCAAGCAGCATAGCTGCTGCTGCAACGACGTCTTCTTTTGATTCCCACGGTATTTGTGTTTCCTGTATCCACCGCATTCATCTACTTCCGCTGATTGCTGTAAGAGACAACAGTAAATAAACAGTGTCAGAACTCAAGTTCTCAATCGCCAGCCAGAGTGCAACACTTCAGTGAAAACAAACAGCTCTTCACATCCTTCCCTCATCGCTAGAGATCATTCTTCCGAGAGCTAAAAATATAGAACATGAGCAGAAATGGAACATACGTTCAAAGAGCTGAGAATCTCTGTAATGTCTTGCAGAGGCGACCGCGGGTACCCCACAGGCAATGGACTCCGCTGCTGCAAGGACTCCGCCGCATAGTCCACAAAAACACACAAATTCTCCTTATCTTCTCCATTAAAATCGCTTAAATCTACATCTCTCCGCATCAAGACATCAATACCACCTTCACTACGCTGTAACTCCTCCTCTCGATCTACACCCATCGCCAGAAAGCAAGAACAACCACCACCCACTCCTCTACTTGAAATCGGGAGTCAAATACGACTCAGATCCGGTCTCAGGTTTTCCACATATAAATACTAACACAACAAGTGCTACTTATCACAACAGAAACCACAAAAAGACATAAAACTCGACAGTAGTAAGAGATGTGTCAAAAGCTCACAACACTAACAGAAGAAGAAGCTCACAAATGCAAGGAGAGCGAGAGTGCAAATTGAGACTTATAGCATTTGAAGTTCACAAAGGAATTGGGTATGAGAGCTGAAGCGGCTGCTGGAGCTCGCAGGAATGAATGGATAGGAGAAATGAGATGGGTGGACCGCGAATTTGAAGGCGAAGAGGCTCGAGTCTGGCGGGTGCTGTCGCGTGGGACAGATGAGGCGGGAGTCTCGGGAGAGGCGCGCGCGAGGGAGCGAGCGAGCGAGCGAGGGAGGGAGAAAGGGAACGTGGGGTTAGTGTGTGGGGAGAGGTTTTAGGGTTTTGGATTTTGAAATTTGAAAAATGAGCGCTCTTTGGGAGAGGGGGTTGGGGGGAGGGGGAGGGATTTGGAATTTGGATTGGCTTTGGCTTTTTGCTTTTGTGCTTTGGTTTGAGTTTGGGTTTGGGCTTGGCTGTGTTATTATTGTGTATTATTATTGTGTAGGTAGCTAGAGAAGGCAATTATAAAAATTACAACATGTTATTTGGGCGGTCAATTTGTGTCAGACCTTTGCTGGCACAACAATGACTAAAATTTAACTCTCCAAATCCCATCATACAGTTAGGTACTCCTTATGCTATACAACATTTGTACTCATACAAATGCCATACAACAATATGGGTTCATATTGCTATGCATTTGTACTCATTTTTCTATACGACATTTGTATTCATTTTGCTATACAGCATTTGTATTCATTTTGCTATACAACATTTGTATTCATTTTTCTATACAACATTTTTATTCCTTTTTCTATACAACATTTTTGTTCATTTTTCTATACAATATTTAGGGTATAAAAAAGATGTAAGTATTTTTTGGTTGTATCATATTATGGTATTTAATATGCTATAATTTTATTGTGCAGAATGAAGATGTTTTATGATCTTATAGGGAAAGGTCTGATCCCATGGACCTAACCTACTTCGAGGGTTGTAGGCCCAAAAATTAGGGAATGTGTGTGTGGGATCAAGCCTTCCCCAGCATAAAAAAGTATTGCAATGTTTTTTTTTTCCTTTTACCGTCTGCATGTGACTAGTAGGAGGGCTCCTCTTCCATCCATGGATGCATCTTGTGTCCTTGGACTCTGGAGGTGGTGTTCAAATGCAAATAGAAAAACTTTGTTACCTATAAGACACTTGTGTATCTTCATGTAAGTAATTATATTGTATGTATTTTGATGAGTATCTGAATGCTACAAAACATTTGGCAATGAAGATGTAAGTATCTTTGTTGTATGTGTTCAAATGGTTACTTTTTTTTTTGTCAATGGTATTAATTAGTTTGGGGGTGGTTGTTGCACCCAAAGTTTTCTTTTCTTTTGCAATGAGCTGCTTTGATTGGCACATCACAAAATAATAATAAACATTAGGTACTCCCAAAATAGAAGTATAGAGGTGCTTTCCTTTGGCCCACCTTTATAGTTATGTTATCCAAGTTCAGTTATGGATATGGGAGAAAGCATTGTGCTTTTGGAAACGTTTTGGGGAACATGTTGGGAACATCATTAGCACCCATTGGGAACATGGTGGAAACACCCAAATATAGAAAAATGGAACCTTCCCACCTCCCAAAAAAACATCCCCCAAAGGAAAAACAATGGGCCCTCATGGGTGTGTGCATGTAGAGTCGTCTCATTGGCCGGGCCACATGAAAATTATATTCCTAAAACTATTCGTCACCATTTTCAGCCTGGGCTAATACTCCTTCCTAAGAGTGTGGTACCTATTTGGGTACCTAATACACTATAAGACATTCGGGTGTGAAGATGTAACTAAATTTTATGGCATGTTTTTGTGGGTTCCTAATACACTATATGACATTTAGGTCTGAAGATGTCTAGGTATTGTAGTGTATGTTTTATGGGTATAGTGTATTGTATTTTTGTTATATATGTACTCTTGTGTTTGGGGGGCCCTGGGGTTGTGCTTCCAGGTTGCCTCTTACAGTTGTGGTTGCATTTATTATTTAGGATTGATTTTGACCCAAAATTAATCTGCCATTTGTGCAGCTTTTTTTGAGGATGGAGAAGAGCTTGGCCTGCATGAAGTCACAACTTCAAACAAGTGATAATGCATGATACTCCCCGCCTCCTCTCCCCCTCCAATCCCTTCCCCACCTCTTCTCTCCCGCCCAAAAAAAGGCCATTTCATCTTAAACTATGGTTTTGTAGAAACCCTCAAAATCTTTCCTTTTGGCTACCTACTAGCAATTTTTGCAATTATGCCACCATGCAACTTGATTCAAAGTAAGGGTGCAGGGTGGAATTAGAAGCTCTATTGATCACATCGTTTTTCTCTTCTTTTCTTTTAGTGTGGATTTGATAGACATTCAATATTTAGGGTTTTGTACATTCTTATTGCAATATTGAATTTTAAATGAAGAACAATTTATAAGAAAATGGGATATAGGCGATTTAGTTTTTAGATGAACTTATTTGTGGATTTGGGTGCTTGAGTTTTAATTGCCCCAACTTAAGAACACCCATGTGTAATTTTGGGGTGAACTCATCCACTTGTTGTGTTCTTGGTGGGTTCTAGTTCTTGGTAGGTTTGGGTTGCAAGCAAGGTTTTTATTTTCAACTTTGAGGAATAGTTATAATGGTTTGGAGAAAACATTCATCATGCCTTAAATGGCTGATTTAGTGAAATGTTTGTAGGAGGGATAAATCACTTTCAAGACATATGGTGATTTTTATTTTATTTTTCTGTTTACGAAATGTTTGGCTACCTCAAAATGTGCAATGAAGTTTAAGTTGGTTATGTGTGTTTGGCCCACCTAAACAAATTAAGCAATTCTTAAATGTTCTAAAGATTCTACTAATGATGAACAAGTTCCTTAAGGAGGAATTTAGGCAATATGACTTAAGGAGAAATTAAGTCCCTAAATTGCCCATTACAACACAAGGCTTCTTTTGCATAGTGCACACATGTCACACATACATAGTGCACAAAACAACAAACAAAACAAAACAGAAAAATTATGCCTTGTACTTACTTGCTGAAAATTAACTTGTGGGGGAAATAAACCTTTAAACTATCCATTATAACACAAGTCACCTACAAAACAACACACAATATACATACATATTATACACAATAACAAAACTTGTTAAAACTTGGTACTTATAACTTACTACCACCAACAAAGAAACAAAATTTTGATAGAAGCATCAACCTTGTTGAGATCATGGAAACTATAGGCTAAAAGCAAACTTTTCACCTTCAACAAAACTAATAACTTTGGACCAAAGCAATTTTTGCCAACTTCATATATTCTTGAAGCTTGTGTGTAATTACTTGTAAAAACTAAAGATTTCCAAAGCCAGGTCATAGGATTCACAATGCAAAGAGGACCCATGACTAATGCAACATTTTTTTCCATTGTTAACTTGAAAAATGACATCTACAAATCCAAAGACATAGAAAAAGGACTTATGGTGCCAAGGTTTGATTATGCCCAATCCTCTTGGTACAGTAATATTGGGCATTTGATCATTGTAATGTATTTCTTGAAGGACTCTTCATAGTCTATCGTCATCTAGTGTTGAAGGAAAACCACCCCCAAAACTTCCATAACACCAAGTGAAAGAAAACAAAACTTGAACTTTGAAATCAATAATTTAACAACTTCTTCACCTAATTTTGCACAACTTAGGTGTGCACCTCTTTGGTCACAAAACTCACAACCCCTATTAACTAGTTAAGATGTAGTGCCCAACTGTGTTGTCCATTGCAATCAAAGGTTAAGTGTTTAATACTTGTATTTAGGTCCAATATCCATCACATGATGAGGAGGTCATGGGAAGAATCCACTAAAGATTTGAAAGAACAAAAAAATTGAACTTGAAAATAATGTTAAGATCCACAAAATATGAAAATAGATTTATTTGATAAATTTTCAAATTGCTAACACATAGTCAATAACAAAGACATCTTGAGCTTGGGCTGATTTCATCAAGTTGTTCACTTTTTCCAATAGTGGCAACAAGATTGCTAGCCCACATAGGACCCCAATATCTCATAAGAATTCCAAGTTCACCCAGGTGAAAATGTTGTTAACAAAATCCATACACTAGTAGAAATTGGTCAAAATGTAATCACTCTATTTGTGACTACATGCGACTACTAGTTATTTGCAACTACATTTGGACATTTTTGCAACTATTTCTTGTGTTGGTCATATTTGCGACTACACTATGATTAGTTTGCAACTATTTTGGTGTTCATCCTTCCATGTGAACAACATTTAGTTTGGTTTTCATCCAAGAAAAACAATTTATGTTTCATTAGTTGCAAATGTGACCAATTTAGTTGCAACTCTATGAGTATACAAAGGTATGTTTTGTGAATTTAAAAAAATATAATTGAAGGTATCATGATTTATAAATATATATTTTGAATTTATATGAATAACCATATTACATGTGTATTCAAGTATTATTATTAACATAAATGGCCTCAATATTATGGTTACACTAATTAGTGTATATTTTGAGTATATTAAAATTTTATGTAAGATATTTACTGAATATACTATGCCCATATTACAAGTTTATCCAAACCATCTTATTATACTTCTTAAAATTATTAGAGATGACATTAATTATTATTCATATTCTTTATTATGTATTTATAGTAATTACATGTAATAAAAAACTAAATTTCAACATTATTTTTCACTAATTTTTTTAATATAGTAATATTGTATTACATAATTATCATAATGATGATGATGATGATATTAGAATGATAGGAAATATATATATATATAATTACTGAAAAAAATTACTTATATATATATATATACATATAATTATATCATTATTAAATTATTTTCAAATGATTAATGTATTTATTTATTGATTGAATTTTTTTAAATATTACTTATTTATTTATTGAAATTTTTTAAATAGTTCTAACAAGTGACATAATAATAATAATAATAATAATAATAATAATAATAAACCTAACCTAGGCTAGCTACAAATTACATTATTATTACACGTAATCAATTATGAAGTATTAATATATTATAATAATTACCAAGAAATATTAATATATATTTTTAATTTTTTATATTTCAAATTTATAATTAATATTTATAAATTATTAATTAATCAATGACTATAATCAATTACTGATATATAATTTTTATTTTCATTTTTATTATTTTATAATAATTACTATAGTAATTAGAATGGAAATATAATAAATTATTATACAAATGCAGAAAAAAAAATTTAGGAAAATAATACTTCGTAAGAATATAAATTTTTTATTTTAATAGTTCACAAATAGCTATAATGAGTGAAATAATAATATGAATAATAAAAATAAAATAGTTAATCTTGGCTACCAACTAGCTACAATAATAATTGAATTAATGTTATTGGTACTATTAAATGTTTACATTTATATTTATTATGAACTATAAAAATGAAAATACTAATGAAAATAATATAAATAAAATTGTTAACCTAAGCTAGGTTTTAATTATATTATTAGATTTTTAAATTACTATTCAATTATTATAATTTATAATTATTAGTTACTTGATATTTCAATTATTATATTAATTTATTTGGTTATGAAATATTAATTAGCTAATTAAATTGGTTGATAGATCATTATAGTTAATATATAATTAAAATTAAATATTATTACTATTTACCTAGATAATATAATTAATTCAGTATTCATAATATATTGATGATTATTACTATAAATAATTAGTTAGTTGGATAGTTTATAAAGTGAATTAGTTAGTTTCTAGTTTAGTTGTTAATTAGTAATTTTATTAATTTATTTTTAATATTTTATTCATTAAATAATTATTAATTTTATTAGTTAATTAATTTTCCAATTAATTATCATTTACCTACTTACTTATATATATTTCAAAATGTGAATGAAAGTTACAACATATGGGATAAACTTATTAGTTATAAGTAGTCTACAACTAAAAAGTTTATCCCATATGTTTTGGTTTTCATTCTCATGTTGAAAAGTATATAAACAAAGTGTTTTGTCTTTACATTTTCATATTTTAAAACATGGGCATATGAGATGAGTCAATAAAAAAAATTTAACCCAAAATTAAATATAAATATTCATGTACTTACACCTAACTACCTATTTCCCTAACTTATCTACCTACTTTTCTGCCTACTTACCTACCTACCTACCTAAGTAGGTATTTGGCCTAGGTAGGTAAATAGACCCTATCTAGATAGGCATTTAACCTAAATGGGTAGGTAGGTAGGTACCTAGTTCAACCTACATACCTAAATATTGATTTAAATTGAATTTGGACAAATTCAATCAATATGCCACGTGGCAAATTTCTATTGCACCACATGTCATAATCTAAACCATCCAAACATAAAAATTAAACATATTAAATTATTTCAAAATAATAATATTTTTATTATTATTAAAAGTTGGGACACGTGACAACACATAACTTGTTCCCATTGTTCACCAAAAAAGTCGCATCCTAGTTACAAGCAACAATACGTATATGACCAATCAAAGGATGAAGTCGTATTTTGTTGACTTTTTCTTTCATTCAAAATTTGTTGAGAACTTGACTATAACACATTGGGAATGTGATGGAAACATAATGGGGATTACATTGTGAACTAAACTAAACAATCCATCCCCCACACCCAAACCCAAATGAGAAAATTTGGGCCCTTCAAATGCTTTCTCCTAGAATACATGGAAATTCTATCCCTAAAAGTGGTGTCACTATTTTCAATATGATGGTCCAATATCAACTTGCTATGTAATGTAACAACTTTTTGGAAATAGATACCTTTAATTGATTTTGGATCTTGGTCTCCACATTGTCAAGGGTGAAATCAACTTTTTATTTATTACCACAAATGTAAAAAAACAACCAATTACAAACTATATGTCAAATATTGTTTTAACATTAAAGAAATATCTGATTGTGAAAATATTATGTGTGATAACAAATATGGGTAAGACAATCAATCCTTCCTTGACTTCAATTCCCATCTTCAAATAGATGACGATGAATTTTTTTTTTTAATCTTGTAAAAATTGTAATAAAACAGTGGGTGAGCTTGCAAAAAAGGATTTACAAGGATTACTCCCATTGAGAAGGGATTCTTGTCCTAAGAAGGAGATGCCAGAAATTGAAACTTTTTTTGAGTCCTAAAAGGTATGCAAAAATGACAAAAGATAAAAGGAAGAGAGTAGTAAGAACAAGAGAAAACATTGTGGGGTCTATCACATAAAGCTTCAATCTCCAACTTGTGCATTTGAGCTTGCACTTGTGTGAGCTTGGTGGAACGACGTTCCATAGTGGCCTCAATATTTCTCTCATTTTCCAACAACAAAAACTATTTTGTGAGTGTAAAAAACTTTTGTTCGACATCCATTAAATCCCATACCTGATTTTTCTACAAGGTTGTGGTTGTCGGGGGAACTATTTGAAGCTTGAACCCCCAAATGTGAAATATATGTTGTTGTTACCTCAAATAAACCATTGCACATCAAATTCTCCAAACCTTTGAAATTCTTGAAGGATTGGACACTCATGCAGTAGATGTTGTTTAAGTGTTCATGTTCTAACCACTGCCCGTTGCTAAAATCAAATATTGGACAAAAACTTTTAGAAACAGTCAAATTTATCATTAATGTGGAAGATGTTGAACGAATTATGGTATGTGTTGTTGTTGCAAACATGCAATTTTTCACAAAACACTTTTAGGTTTATTGTAGCACTATTTTGAATGCCACTAAAAGATATGATATTGAACGCAACATGTCCCACACTAATCCAAATGCGCATTAAAAAAAGGTAACTTGGAAGTTAAAAAGCTTCAAGGTGCATGATAGAGTGCAGACACCAAAACGAAAAAAATATATATTAAATCTACATGGAATGGATGCATCTTAGTTACAAAAAGAAATAAAGGTCCATGTTTCCAATTCCCACATGATAATCATGATCAATTTCTAGGTTTGGGTCCCAATTTCAAATTGGCTAGTCCCATAGACAAGAATCATGCACCTTCATTAACATGACCATGTTTTCATTCAACCTTTTGTGGGTCTATGATAGTTTTCTTTCTAGCTCCATCTTCTCAACTTTTAGGTCTTTAAGAAGGCCCTCATTCACAAATATCCTAGTCATGAATTCCCCTATTTCTCTCTTTGCCATGATCAATTGATGGTGTAAGTATTTGTTTTCAAATTCTAGAATAATGATGTTTGTGAATGGGCATCGTGTTGAGCTTATAATCGCATCCTTAGAATTTGCCAGGTTGTTTTTCATGCTCTACAATTGGGTAGTCATTGAACTAAATTCAATTTGTAAAAGCTTACTCCCTAATCAAACTTGTCCAATGTGAGGCACGAGTTGTTAGCGAAAGTTTTAGAGCTTGTCAAATTGTTGGTTGTTTCTTGGAGTTGCACAATTGTTGATTCAAGTTGGTTGTGGGGAAGTTCATCACGCTACTTAATGTCCACTGTCAGAAGGCATTTAGTGGCAATGAAATAAAACTAGTCACCATCATTTAATTCTATAAAATCACCATTCTTTAGTTGATTAAGTTCAATAATAGAGGTAGTCTGTGAAACAAAAGCAAAAGGTAAAAACCCAAATCAATTACCATTGAATTCTTTTATTAATCATAGTAGAAAAAAACATATATCCTCCATAAGACACTATAACCTTGAATTCAATTTTTCACATGTGTCTACATGTACCTGGGTCACAAAGAAGTGTGTAGATTGAGAGACAAAAAAATACATTAGATTTAGGCCATGGCATTCCAAGCGGACACCACCTTTTCGAACTTGAATGACTACTTGATGTTTGTTGGAAAGGCTTTGTGCCATTTTCGAAAGTGGAAAACTAGCATGCCTAAGCCATGTTTCTCCTTCTCGAAGAAGTTACAAACAACCCAACAATCAGAAGTAAACAACAATTGGAAAAGGCAAATTAGTCCTAGGCTTATTTATACCTCCGTGTTGATATCTTATGCAATTGTAGAACATTGACCACTAAACCCTAAAAAATTTATAACACTCATATTGCCATCAAAGAATCCTCATTTCACACCAAACTTCCTTCAATTAGTTAGAAAAAAATGAGCACCAAAGACGGGCTAGAAAGATGGCCACAACATGATTTGGGGGGGAGGCATCCACCACCAAACAACTCATTGAATTGTGCCAAGTCTTTTAAAGTTAATAGCAATAGTGCACTAAAAGTCCCCAAATCAAGTCTCCAAAAGCCAATAGCAACAATGCCTTTCATGGCAATAATGAATTTAGGATGAACTTTGAGAATTCAAAGCTTAAGAATGAATTTTTTCTTTATCCTCCTTTATGAAGTGAAGATAAACAATAACAACATAAGGCATGATATTTTCTCCCACCAAAATAGAAGTAAAGAAGAAAGGACACATGTCATCCATCAACCTTAAACTTTAAACCTCTAGTCATGTAGCAATCTACATGACTATAGTCACAAAAGTGTCTGCGACTAAGAAACTTATATGACTACATGATTGAATTTGGACCATAGTTATTAAAGGGTGTGCAATCATAGAATGCCATTTTTCTAGTAGTGGTTGTTGCTTCTCACACAAGTTTTGCACACTTCAAACATTCAACTGTAGAATTCAATTGTTGTTACAAAAATGAACCTTGACCTAAACTAGCCACAAGACCTAATGCCATTGATCAATGTGGTTTTGGATCAACAACCCAGATTTTCCACACACATCATCCTACAACTGTACATGTTGGTTCGGCAACAGTTAGATAATGGACATACTAACTAATAACATACATTTTTACTATATGGTTGTTATCTACATTACAAGCATCAACTGGTCACAAGCTTTCATTGTATTGATTGAATGGCCTAGATTGAATCATCCTACAATTAACATACATGCTGGTTTGTGAACAACTAGATAATGGACACACCACCTAGTAACAAACATTTTTGTTGTTTGTTTGTTTTATTTTAAACATCAACTTCAACTAGTCATAGGCTTTCTTTGTTTGATTGAATGGCCTAGATTGAATGCACGATGAAGTGTTCAAACATGTACATTTGTTGATTGGCCGACCACTAAACAACCTAAACCCAATAACAAACAAAATACACTTCCTATGGAAATGTGTATTTGATGGCTATAGGTAGCCAAGAAACTATTTTTGAATATTTCATATGTTGCAAATAATATGATTGGTAGGCCTTGAATAGATTATATTTGACAAGAAATTGGCATGATTTAAGGCTTCATTGATTATTGTTATAACCAAAAATATAGAATGATTTATTATCATAACTCATTTAAACTTTTAAATTCCCATTAATCTTTGTCAATTCTTATTCTTCAACTATAAATTTGGAACCACTATTTCTAAAAGATATATATACCAATTTTAATTACAATTTTAAAAATGTTGATATTATTATTTCTAGATTTTTTACTAACAATTTTTTTTTACATCCAAGAAAATATTATTCAAGGAAAAATACCTTATGTAATAGTTGAATAATGTTTACTGAATAATGAATAATGTAAAAGATATATATACCAATTTTAATTTCAATTTTTAAAATTTTGATATTATTGAATCTATATTTTTTACTAACAATTTTGTAATACATCCATGACAATATTATTCAAGGAAAAATACCTTATGTAATAGTTGAATAATGTTTATATTTCGATCTTCAATGTTTTACTAAGGATGAAAATTTTGGTTTTTAACAAATTTATTTTTGGCTATTGACAAGTTGACTAAAATAACTTGTATGAAGTAACCTAATCACTTGCAACCATACATGTGAAGTGGATTCTTTGTTGCACATCTTGACCATTCCCACCCTTTGTTTCAAGCTTGCAAGTAGCACGAAACTTGGTGCATTCTTGCAAAGACAACAAGAGTCTTTTTTCCAAGCCAGGTTATTACACATTGTCATTTCAGAAGCTTCCATGTTTTAGTTATTCTCATGTTGTTGCTAACAACTTACTTCATTGTTCATATGGAATGACGACAATACAATGTTGAATGTAATGTGATTGAAAATAGCTTGAGACAAGTTGTCATTCATGAAGCGCATATTTCTGAATAGTCCAAGGCCTTTCAAATGTAGTTCATTATATCTTAATCATTTGTGTTTCTTGGGGTTGGCAAAAAAGGAACTACACCAAATATAATTCATAGTTTCTAATATTAAAACATGTTGCCATTCTATGAGTAAAGATAAATATGTAAGATTAGGGTTAAGTTCATTCTTGAGCGACTACTCTTTCTCAAGCAACTACTTTTGGCCTTGAGTTCACAATCAAATATTCTAGCGTCATCAAATGAAGCTCTTAAATAATTTAAATGTTTTGTTCACTTCTAAAATCACATAGTTTATTACATGGATAATGAGCACTAGGAGCTTAATTAACCATCTTTTCAACAATTTGATAAAAAGTTGATGACATTTGAAAATGTGTAGGTGGGTTCCAACAACCCCATCTTTTGCTAGGATATTGTGTGCAAGTCACCCTCTATTGAACTAATTTCAAGTAAGACATTCATTCTTGATGTTCTTTCCATGCATTGTCATGTGCAATTGGCTATTGATTTTGGTACAATCTTGGCCACGTGTTGATCACCTTGGAGAATAAATGGAGCTAGGTGGAAACCCTAACACAAATTCATGTCATGTTGTAAGTTTGAAGTGGTTTTACAATGTGAAATTTTCATCCTTGGGTTTTTGTAGGTGGTGAAGTTATCCACCAAATTGCCAACCATAGTCACAAGTGGAACATTAGCTAGCCTTCCATTATTAGGTTTTTTTTCACTTAATTTGGCACATCAAATACATTACAAAGTTTTGTGATGTGTTGATAGTGGCAAGTTGGTTTATTTATGCATGGTAAATAAATGGATTTCAATTACAACTAAAGGACGAGAGTAAAAACAACACCATGTCAATGGGTTGTAATTTTGTTATCAATATGAACTTTGACAAATTCAATAGATGGGTCATGAGCTCACAAATTCACTAAATGATTTATGAACTAACATATTCACTAGATGGGTCTGTGATTACCTTGTATTTTGTCTCTTATTACACATGCTAATTATTGCCAAATTGATAATGTGATAATACACTCGCATCGAGGTGAACTACTATATATAATAATCTTCACAATCTTGTACTAATTATATGTGAAGTTTCAATGGGTCCCAACTCAAGGGTTGTTAGCAATGTTCCATAATCTAACATGTGAGCGTTAAGTAAGATTCCTTCCAATCTTGTCATGAGTTACAATACAATCTTCACCCATTGAGTTTGAAAGTAGGTTCATCATCATCATCATCATCATCATCATAGGTAGTAAGTGAATACCTTTTGTTACCCATCTTTTCTAAAATATTGGATATGGTCATGATGAGTTGCAAGATTCTTTACATATTTCCAACAAGAAAAAAATTCAAATTTTGATTTCATGTCTAAGTTAGTTGTTATGACATGTACATGTTTAATAATGACATAAGGTTCTATTTTGATTTCACTTGTAGTATAAGACTCTGGAGCCTTCTATTTGTGACCCAAGTCGCAAGATTGTGAACTTGGAGATTCATATAGTCTTCCATTTCATGAGGAGGGTGGATAAATGGGCTTTGTAATTAATTTTGCAACCATTGTCACTGACAGACCTTGCACTTTGTTTTTATATTTGTATTTGCACATGGAGTTTGTATTATGGGCAAAAAGGGTGTATATATGTCGCAACCCTACTATGAGGGAAGTGTGAGGATGAAACTCACATTCTCGAAATTGGGACTTGGAAGTCTTCAAGGACTCTCGAAACTTCAAAGTTCCATTACAAGGGTCAAAACACCTCGCATTGAGGTGTTCTTTATATCATTGGAAAGCTATTGAAGTGTAGATGTCGAAAATGGCCTCGCATTAGCCATTTGGACATCTGTAGCACAAGTTATGGCAAAAAGAAAGGCCAAGAATCAAACTGGCAGTTTGACTCCCAACCACTAAAAGTCGGGAATCCACCCGACCCCGATGAATGCAAGGGGAGTGCAACACACCGTTGAAAATCTCTCAAGGACAGCTACAAGTTTTCTTTAGATCTCATCCCAATCGGAGGTCTAAGCAAAGAGTTATGATCGCTCAAAGTCCCGGGAGTCTAAACCGGGACAATTTCAAGACTCCTCCTTAGGAGTCCCGGGACAAAAAGCCATTCAGATGTGGGTGCTGCGGAGAGGCACAAAATATACTACATGGGGGAAGGTGGTGGCTTCCCCCAAGTCTGGGCCATGGTGAGTTAAGTGAGTCCAGAGTTGCCCGTGGCTTGTCCTAGCACCAAGGGTGCTTTAGAATGTGAACTAACCAACTTGTTGGTAGGTTTGATGCCAGTTCGAATAAATGAATAGCTTATCACTTTTCCTAGTCCCATCCCGGAGCTTCAGCACGCCCCTTTACCCCTTTTAGTGTTGAGAGTTGGGAGCATGCCCCGAGTCCCCCACAATTCTGCAACTTGAGTAATTTAGCCCCAACTTGGGACTAACTAGGGTCTTGGGAGCGCATCAATATATAACTAATTATTTGGCAAGCTTGGACAATGTGTAGAAGGATAAAATAGTTAAAAAGATTAGCAAAGGTGTTTGGGAGACATTGAATAGGTGCAAGTTTGTTGATGAAAGGTTTGCATGGGATGGAGAGGAAAATGGGGAGGAAAACATTTACACACCTCTAAAGGGCCCAATGAAAGAAAAATGTAGTAATAGTTTAGATTCAATAAAAAAAACTCATTTCGAAATCAATGTGCATTCTGGAATTGTAAAACAATTTCTTGTTCATTAGAGTGCTTGTGAGCCATGGATTATAGCTCAACAATTAGTTAAGCTTTAGTTCCGTAATTTTCCTTAGTACTAATGATTTGAATGCTTATAAGCCTTGAAGTAGTGATTATTAATAGTTGAATCAACTTTTGTGATATTTCTAGGCATATAATACTTCTTTATTTCAGTTGATGTAGCGCTTAATCAATTAAACACCTAGTAAACCTTTTAAAGTACATTATCCCTTTTATGTTGTAGAGAAGGGAAATGGAATGTAGAATTAAATGTGATTTATTGATATATAGGGAATATAAGCCCATAATTAACAATAACATTTCGCCATGACAAGGTTAAGTTAGTTTGTAGAAGAATCTTCAAGCACTAATGATGTACTTGTAAGATTTTTAGGATGTAGTCCTAATACATCTTTATTTAGTTTCACTTCTATCAGACTTTTAAATAGAATCAAATCAGACTTAAATATTAACATTTCCACCTGAGTAGCCTCAGGTGAATTGTAACTTTATAACCGATTTAAAGGATAGATCAGAATTGCAAAAAATCTAGAATGCGACGAATGGTGCGAGCGAGGTACTCGATTCGGTGCTCCATGGAAAGGGGGTTGATTGGCTCTTGTAGCCAACAATAATGGCCATCACTGGGAACCCATGTTCAACAATGGAGATGGACATCATCATCTTCACATTGATACTCTTCAAACCTTTCTGGCGTGGCTCCACGAGCAGGAACGAATTCTAGATAGATTGTTAAAGCATGTGGGTTAGGAAACAATCGACGATCCCATGCCGAACGATTGACTCGATTGCGCACCACTCGCTTGGGTGGTTTTTCTTCGCGCGGTCGTTGAAAAACAATCGCGTTGAACAATGTTGCTTTAAACTCTTCCTATTCTACTGGTGCAATTGGAAGATTCGAAGGCGTAGGGACATCATCCGCCATGACTAATTCTCACCTACATCAACAAAAACCAAGAAGGTAGTATAAACAATGTGGTACTTGCGTTCAGAAGGGGTCGAGGCCTTTTTATTTAACAAATTAGGGTAAGCGTAAGGTGTGGGAGTGACGGCGGAACCTCATGAAAACTCGAACATCCTAGATCTAATGGATTCATCAAACCCTAATTTCGATGGTGGATGTAGAAGTATGTGGGGATTTTTTGTGGTGCAAATTTTACTTTCAATTTAGTATGTACTACATAGTTAACTAGTGCATGGTAAAATAAATAGGTAGGGGATATCAAAAGAGTAAATGGTACACGGGGATGTTAGTTTAACCATTGAATTAGT
>Ga0116229_10003140_pt1 | contig 27129 bp, 24 predicted proteins | sample S1TSphgellanicum_3_FD_87313 | JGI IMG/M metagenome (GOLD analysis project Ga0116229, IMG submission 87313) | Host-associated microbial communities from peat moss isolated from Minnesota, USA - S1T2_Fc - Sphagnum magellanicum MG | ecosystem: Host-associated > Plants > Peat moss > Unclassified... | reverse complement strand
GACCATATATGCTCAATAAGAACCAAGCACATAGGGTGAGAACATGGATGAGCTAGGAGCCAAAATTAGCCAAACCCCAGCCACTCTCTAATACTTAGATGATGTTTAACATTGCTCCTTATGGGCATGGAGCACATTAGATAGTGTAGCATTCATCATCTATGTATTGAGATTGGTGTTTCTTTTCTTTTATTTGTGACCGTGCCTCAACCTGCCCAAACTATGCGGGCCTTGGTTGCATTCTTGATACTATTGAAAAGCCCTTGACATGGTAGTGTGCAAGGTGGTCATTTTGCAATTTTTAGACCGACAAAACAAAACTTGTTAAATTTATTAAATATGTATTATTGAAATATAATTATAATTACAATTAAAGAGCTTTGAAGATGATCCCAATTGAGTCAAGGGCACAAGGGTCCACTATATGCGCACACACACTACATACTCACAATTCACACCCTTGCCATTAGCCTAGGCCAAAAATGATGACAAACAATTTGATGAGTAGAATTCTCTTGCATGCAACCAAACGAAATGGCTCAACATGCAACCAAGAGGGTTCATCTTTTTTCCTTTGGGCAGCAAAAGGCACATGGCATTGGGATTAGATTTTTTTTTTGTGGATTTTGGTACAATTCCCACCATGTTCCCCGACAAGTTCCCAATGGTGCACCCAATAGCACCACACTTTATCCCATATCTTTGCCCAAATCAGAACTTACACAACACATAAATATATTGTCCTAATTGGAACTTACATAACCAACAAGGGATGTGTCACACTGTGGCCTTGCCATTTACATGAAAAAGCATCTTAAGGCAAAAGAAGAATTATGGAAACTCAAATATTTCACCATGCAAAAATATAATCTTCAAAAAATCCTCTAAAAAGAAACCAAAATCCTTCAAGATATTATAACTCTATAAGTAATCTCAAGTTTCAACACAACATGCCAAAGAATATCATTTTTCAAAAATCCTTATATACTAGTAAAAACAGACCTATTAGGTACATAGGGGCCAAAAAATCCCTTAATTAAGCTACTATATACTCTATAATAAATCTAAACACAACAAGGGGTGTGTTACACAGTGTGGCCTTGCCATTTACATTAAAAAAAGTATCTTCAAGGCAAAAGAGAACTTATGGAAATTCAAATATTCCACCATACAAAAAATATAATCTTTTTTTAAAAAAAAAGTCCTCTAAAAAAAACCCAAAATCCTTGGTGATATTATAACTCTATAATAACTAAATCCCAAGTTTCAACACAAGCCAAAATCTCATATTCTTTCAAAAATCCTCCTATAAAAATAGACCTACTACTACTTATTACATAGGGACCAAAAATCCCTATATAGCTACTATAATACTCTATAATGAATCTAAACACAATATATCGTTGCCTTGGTAGTAGTAGGGTAAGGCCAATAAAGTTGGGCCAAAAGGGAAAATACCTCTATAATTCTCATTTTGGGATGTTTTGAAGGCCCCTTTAAATCCAAGGCAAGGCCAATAAAGTTGGGCCAAAAGGGAAAATACCCCTATAATTCTATTTTGGGGGGTGTTTTAAAGGCCCCTTTAAATACAAGGTAAGGCCAATAAAGTTGGGCCAAAAAGGGGAAATACCTCTATAATTCTATTTTGGGGGGGTATTTTAAAGGCCCCTTTAAATCCTTTGAGTCCCCAATTATGATCAGCTCAGGTGATCTTCGTAAATTTGCTGTTGACTGCGCACGAGCGAGTCTCGGAGACGCAGTTGCTCTCATTAACTGCCCGTCTTCTTCGGCTTCAATGGATTCCCGGATTGCACGTCCTTGCCAGCGCGAGAATGAGCTTCTTGCTTGCTTGCTTGCTTGATTGCTTGCTGCTTGCCCCCCCTGTTGATGCGGAAGCAAGCCGCCCATCATCAAACTCATGCAATTGCCGAAGAAGTTGTGCGCACTTATAATGATTCAAATTATTAAACAAATCCGCACAACCAGGGGACCTGGAGAGAAAAAAAAAAAACAGCGCAAAAATCCAACTCTCCTGCAAGTAGCTAAGCGGGAAATGGAACCTGTAATATACAAGTAGCTGCTTTGTAGATTTATAATACTCTTTTTTCTCTTCCCAATTGCTCTCGATCGATCTTCCCAGTACTGAAATTTTCTAGAACTGACTGTAGCCGCAGCAGTGCTAGTAGTAGCTATGGCTTCGTCTTCTAGTCCTCGTTCTGATGCTCGGAAGCTTTTGATCTTAGTTGGAATTCTAGTAGTCTCTTCTGTTGGATTCTTGGGTTGTGTTACAACTGCAGATCAGGATCATGAGAATTCTCCTTTTGTTGTGGGTACTTCGAGTCTTGTGCACCCGCGGGTGGATCATGATGATCAGAAGATTGCAGGTGCTGGATCAGTTCGTGATCTAGCTCATGAGGTCTTATACTCGGATCATCCTGGCGGTGCTGTTGCACGCATGGCCGGGGGCTTTTCGCAGAAATCGGATGTTCCAGCTCGATTCTACTCTGATCGGTTTGTCGACGGTTCAGCAAGGCCAGAATATAGCCATGGAGTGAGCTTCCTGTCGAGATCGAGCAGCTTTCCTGCAGTCGACCCAAGGTACCTTCCTGCGGGGTACAGGTATGCCAGGAACAGCATGAGAGACGAGGTGATCCCTGCCGGCAGGTCTTATGCTTCTTCTGCATATGATCGGTACCCAGCTGAGGAGCGCTTCCAGCAGCCACAGGAGTACTACTACAGCGATCGATCTTCCTTCCTTCCGGAGGATAGATTGTCTAGCGCCTACCAACAGTACGCAGCTGATTCTTCCACAGTTTACATTCCAAATGGGCGCTTTGACCATTCTCCCTACTCTGATCAGTCACTCAGCTATTCCACTCCCTCAACTAGCCCTGCAACACCAGCTGATGCCACCACTCCAGACACCGATCCTGATCAATACAGTACTCCCACCAGTACGCCGGCAGCTCCAACTTCTTCTGCACCGGAAGTTCCCTGTCCTCATAAGAAGAAGAAGAAACACGACCATGAATCTCATGATCACGAAGATTCTCCCTCCATTGACGATCAGTCGCCTTCGTACGCGAGTCCTTCTCCATCGAGCATCTACTCCCCAGAAACCAGCCCGGATGTGGTCACTGCTGCTCCTTACAGCGCTCCTGCACCATCTGATTGGAGCTCTAGTAGTCCAGCTTACACCAATAACGGGCCACCCAGTCCTCCTGCTCCAAATGCTCCCTACAACAGTGGGTCAGGATCATCTTCATCTTACACTCCTGCGTCTGCCGGCAATGACGATTCAACTTCCTGGAGAGCTGCACGCGCTCGGCTCAACAGCGCTTACGGAAGCACTAGTCCCAGCACACCGGCAAGCACAACGTCCGGATCAGGAGGATATTCCAGTCCTCCTTCTCCAATTGCTCCGGGCCCAATCGACTCGTCGGCTTCTGCTCCATACGGGGAGGAACCACCAGCTGCACCTGCACCTGCACCAGACAGTACTATATATGACTATGCTCCACACGCTGCACCAGAGTCCGCTCCCTCTCCAGCTGCAGCTGGTGGTGGTGGTGGTGGGTGCTCTTGCGAGTAAGCAATTTCTCACAGAAGATCTTCTCTCTCTCGGCCCGAGCTTTGTCTAATTTGTCTCGATTTTGGGGAGCTTCTTCTTACGAGTGATGGGTGATCGTTTTTTTTTTTGGGGGGGGGTCTGTTTTTGCAGTTTCTGGAGCACTCATATCTCCTCATGGCCGAGCTTCTTCAGTCTATTCTCGACAGTGGCAGAGGCTTTTGGCACAGAAGCAGCTAAAGTGTTCGGATCCATCACTCTCTTCGAGGGTTTGATGGACAAGAGAGTTGATGGCTACAGCCAGCTTCTTCGTCAAGGCTCTGCTGCAATTCTCAACTCCTACACGAAACCCAATTTCGCCCTAACTCACGTATCTGTGATGGAGCAATTCAACAGCGCCTTGACGTCCAGCTCCACTGCACTTGTGCAGGCCAAGAAGTTCGAGAATGCAAACACTGACTATGGAAGCGGACAGGAGTGTGAAGACGACTAGGGGAGCTTGCTTGTAGTACCCAAAATCACAACTTCCTCGCACCCAAACTTTGTCTAGATTTTCCCCAAACATGAAACCTGTCAAAACCCATCACTTGATCACTAGATTCGGATTTGATCTTGCAGAGTAGGGAATCACCAGTGCCATGCATGATCATCTGTGCCTGGATTTGGAAATATAGATCAGCAGACTAACAGCTCCAGATGATCAGAGACCATGCAGCAAAGAAAAATTTACAAAGTGTAAGACTTCTTTTCCCATTATGGATCGATGCATTTTTGGAAAGATATGAAGTGGATTGATATGCTTTTTGTATTGTACTACTCTATAGTTCCATCCTGGATGCAATGGGATAGATGTCATGAATGCATGGGGTTGGATCAAAGTTCTGGTATTAATGATTTTTGGTGCTAGAAGTTGTCAGAAAAATCGAAACTAACTAACTCTTGGCACAGTCATGGGATCATGAAGATCAATGCTCTCAGGCAAAATAAGTGCCACTTCCGACTGTGGAAGCATTTGAGTTGCAATAATAATTGACAAAAATATCATTCATGAGATAAGAACAAAACAAAAATTCATGTGTTTGGAAAGCTTCAACCTCAGGACTCCATGACAGAATCTAGAACATAATTGAACTTCAGATTGGTGTGTTCAAAGCGTCACCTTCAATGATCACATAAGAGAACAGAATCAAACTTTAAATTGAGGTGATCAAAAAGCTTCACCTTCGGTGATCACATAACCAAACTTTGAAACCACCCCTCTCATACTCGCACCTCAAACTTGGTGATTTAATTTTCTTAAAGATTCACCCTCCCACCCAATCTGACACTTCAAAGCAGCCAGGGCTCTTCTTGAAACTGGTTGCAAGTTTGACCTTTTAGTGTGATGGAGAAAGTGAGAGCGCACATCACCACAATTCTGTAAGCTCCTTGAATGCGACTTCAGAGTGGCACTCTACCACAATTTTTCTTCCCACAATGAGTGTTCTCACCTTTCACTGAAGCATGGCAAATGCAAACAAGTGCTCAAAATTTGAGGAAGGTGAGAATTCACTCAATCTTCATATCTTATGTTTTTCATCTTTTGCCTTTTCTTTTCTATCTTGTGGTTGCCATTTTTTTTCCTCCCTCATGTGAGGAAGGCTCAAGGTTTGTTACGTCTTTTTGCACACACAACCAATTGCACATGTTCATACGTATCTACCATCTCAGATCCCCATTCTCTCATACCCTTACTTGCAACCATCTACTCTGATTATGGATTCTTCTATATTCAAGTTCTTCCTCTTCCTTTATAGCTTACTTTGGAACTGATTTCAAGGGCATCTCTAGAGTTTTTGCTGAAGTGCCTTCATTGAATGAAAATTCATTGAATTGGTAGCTTCACTCAAACTTGAAACATGGCTTTTGTAGTGTAAGTTGCAAATGCGCTCTTTAGAAAAACCCAGACTAAAGAATCACCCTTTGAAACATAACTAGCAGGGGCTTTGCCTAGGAACCAATTCAAGTAACCAGCCAGTTTTTTTTCTCTTTCAAAAAAACCGGCCTAAAGAAATTACCTTTTTGATATTGCAAACCCTCAAAACTGGCCAATTCCTTACTAAAAACCAAAAAAATGAAGAACCCAGAACCAACCAATTATATAAAAATCTAAAAAAATTAAGAACCAGAACCAGCTGGTTATGAAAAATTTGAAAAATCAGAACTGCAGATTCTATAAAAAACAGACATTCAAACCACCAATCCACCAATCTTAAGTTACAAAAAACCAATTTTATAAGGATCAAAAATTAAAATTCCACAATAAAGATCAATGCGAATATAATTCAAATATATATATTGTTACATTAGTTCCTCACAGCATTCTAGGTCACGTTGTCATGACTTACCATTGTTTGTCATATTCGCATAGCCCACCCTCTGCCATATCCAAGACAAGCATGCCTAGGAACATCAAAAGCCCGTTAGTTCCAGGTTGCATGGGATGCACCTTACAACTGATACATCCATCATCCATGTCCCAAAATATACGAAATTAACCTCCATGCCTCGTACATGCTTAAATACAACTTGGAAAAACCAAAATAGTAACACTTCAATTTATGAGGTCCTCAAGGAACACTGAAGATTACCTAGCCAAGTGTAACAACAGCAGCTGTGAATCTGTCCCAGGAATTTTGACCAATAGCTCGCTCCAAACGCCCATACCACCTGTGACAAAGATGTCAATCCCTCCAACACAAAGCTATTCAACCAACAGAAACTGATAAGCAAGCTATTATTGTTACCAAGCCCCAAAAGAGCACTTAACTATGTAATGTTCCTATTGCTCCACAGGTGGTTTCTACTGAGGGTACCATGGTTTCATGTGAGTCAGTCAGTGCACCCCCACCAACATCCTGACATCAACAAATATCTACTCAAAATAAACTCTAGACTGTTCAAACAACTGAACACAGTTGAACCAAACACTGTCGCACCCACCCTCTTCTTACCTTTCTGTTGAGTGATGACTGGCAATGCTGATCCATCCTCTATGACCTGTTTGAAGCCAAAGAGAAAAAGGCGGCTCCAAAAACAGTTTGAACATGGTTAGAAATGAGAGCTAAAAGAGCTGCAATACCTGACATGCACAAGGAAGCAAGCAGAGAAATCGAGAAATCAAGTCACAAGAATACGAATTGACTATCCTCAAAAAGAGGAAACCATGGCCACAAGCTTTTATTGTCGGGCTTCAATTTCACCCTGTGTAAAAATACAACATGAATCTTGGGAGCAAACTACTCAGTGGCACAAAGGAAAACATCACTCCTCAAGCCTCATTACTTGGTTTTGTTGTAACAAGACCTGTGTCTGCTGTGCATGGCAAGAAAATAGAGCACACCTTTATCTGGGACTCTAAATATGAGCAGAGCATGGACTCCAATAGGCTCCAAATGATGACACTAGAAGCAAGATGCACTAAAACAAAGGGGAAGAAACCAAGAAGGAAGACAGTAAGGTCAGGTGACTAAGGGTTGGGTCAAGCATTCAGAGTTAAGCAGTGTGAGTTTGAGGAATAGACATATCTACACCAAATGGCATTGTGGACCGAACAGGGATGTGGGCAGTGATTTGTGCCTTAACAATCCCAAGTTGCTGCTCGATCTCTCTGTAAATACAGTGGTTTTGAGCTGATTTGGGCAATAGACTCAAGAATGCTGTATCTAGAGTCTGATTCACATCTGACTGTGAATATGTCCCATCTGACAGTGTCTGCAACACCCACCCACATATCCATTACCACATTGACTAGGGACAGCCTTGGCATTCATGATTGCACAGTTGAGATGTTAGACAGTAAACGCACTTTCTGGTTGTATGTATCCATGAAATTACCAAGAAAATTCAAAAATAACTCTTTGTCAGCAGAACCAAAACAAACACAGGACACTCTTTTCTGGGTTGTACACCATATCAGAACAATTTTCCAAGCATTTCGAAGCATGGCTGTCATTTCAATCATATGCACATGATAGCTTTGAGGCCAGAAACCCGGTTCATTTAACATGTTTTTGATCACAAGACATAAAACATCCACAGGCCATTCACTGTCAAGCTCTTTGATGTCATCACCATGCTTGCTTCTGGTTGTCAGTTTAACGATGCTTCTGTGATTACTATACAATTTCCTGCAACATACCTGCAACATGAACAAGGTTGCAACACATGATGTCATAAGTTCCAAAAGTGAAGCGCCTTCTGCATTCACACTACTGAACCCTGCTTGGTCAAGATGCTGTATCAAACCATTAGCAACTGCCTCCAGAGTGGTTGGCAGTGACTTCACACCAATATCATTCACTCGCTTCAGCATCCTGTCTTGGCTCCTTGTTACTGTAAAATTAGGATCCACAGTTTCTTCTGCCTCTGATGAGGATGATGACTGCCCCAAAGATTGTGGAAGTATAGCAGAAGTGCAAGCCCCTGTCGAGGGTACAGTTGCCTTGGCCACTGGGTCAACACAGGGAGATGGGGTTTGAAGTGGTGCCAAGGAGCCTCCTAATTTTGGTAATGCCTCCAGAGCACAACCTAGCTTCTGAAAAGCATCCTCTCCCTCCTTCACAGCATCCATGGCCTGCACTAACCAAAAATCCATCTCAGAAATGCCATTAAACTCAATGGGAAATGACAAAGCAACCTCCAGAACCACCTATGCTTTGAGTATGCCTTGTACCCAACAATCACCACTATTCTTGCAGAGAATGGAGTGGAATGAAAACTAATTAACTCACAGCGCATCAAACCCTCCAAATAACTTGTAAGTACGAAAGTACCTTCACAGCAGTAGTGACCATTAGCCTGGCATGCTTCTTGGCTGAATCAGCCATCTCTGCAAGACCAGGACCTGAGTACAAGGGGCCAAGCTCGCCTGTGTTTGCAGAATCTGAGCTTCCAAGGACGTAGACCCCTTGTGGAGAGTATCGGTGCCATGGTGGTACCACATTCTCTTGGTACTTGTTGCGCTGTCGCAACTGAACAAGGGCAGTGGCAACCTGTGCCACATGTGCCAAATCAAACACTGGATTTAGGATACAGCTCAATTTTAAGTGTATCTGATGAGGGAAAGGAAAGACAGAACTAACAATCAATAATGCAAGGTCTACAGCCTAAAAACACCTCAAAAACACAAAATAAAATCTTCAGAACCCCCAATATCCATGGTCTCATTAAGAAACTTTTGGTTCTCAATGCCCATTGCACATAGGAGTACCATAGTGTAATAGAAAACCACAAAGATCGCTGAGATCCGAGTCGAGGAGGAAAGAGAGGAGGATCAGACTTGGCAGATACCTGCTTATTGGCTTCCTTCAGCTGAAGCACAACAGTAGCATATTGCCTTTGAAAAGCTTCTGAGATTCTCAAGCCATTACAGTTCACATTGGCCTCATCATTCATTTGACGTAGCTCTGCAACCAGTGCTTCCTGGCAATTACAGCAATTGAATTTCCAGGCAGAGTCATCAATTAACCCATCATTTCACCTGACAGATCATATTAAAACCAGTTTTGCTGCAATGACACCTGGAACAATGCTGTTATCGATTGGGCTTCAAAACTATTTTCCATGGCCCACAGTTTCAAACTATAACCCAAACTACCCTGGTGCGCACTTACCTTCTTGTCAAGAGCACGAGACAGATCAGCTAATGCCCGCACATCTGCATCCCTTGCCTGTAATTGGCTAATACCAAATGGTTGACTAAGCCCCACTTTCTGAGCAGCTGCAGCTGCCTCATTAGATGCTGCCTTAGCTGACCTTAAAGAGTCCGCAGAATCAACCTGCTTATGAAATCATCTAGAATATGTCAACCTCTGGGCATAGGTACAAAATTAAAAGCAGTGGGAAGATCTAATTTCAGATATGTGCACATGTAGAAAAACAGGATGAGAATCTGAAGGGCCTCTGACAAGGAAACATCAAGTCTACCAGTTTCAGCACTCACTTATCAGGACAAGCCCTTAAATGCATCAACAATATACACACTTTGAGGGCTGATGTTCATTTAACAGGCCGATTAGCCTATGGGTTGGGCACTAGTTTAACCAGTAAAACTCATCGCCAGTACTAACAACATCAGGCTCCCCCCACGTAGGAAAAATTCAAGACAAGAAATATGACACACCTGTGCCCTTTTGGAAAGATCGTTGAAGAAGATCTGAGAGAAGGGGATCACATTGCAGGCAGGCCGCTCCAGGTGCTCATTTAATGCTGCACATGCAGCAACCCCAGCACTCAGTGCAACCCTCAACTTGTGATCCTTTGCATCCTGAAGCAGAGGATAGTGGCCACCATCCACCAAAACACGACACCTTCGCATCACCTCAGGCATATTCTCCAGCTGATGGATTGGCATGGCATCAATGTCCTGATCAACATGTGGCAAGTCAGCGGTTGACCAGGATACAAGCTAACTCTCAAACAAGAGGGAGCCAGAACAAACAACATCAAGGCACAGGGAGAGTATACAAAAGGTGAATATTGAAAGGATATCTCAACAGAAGAAAAGTACCAGGACCAGCTCCACCCCCAAGTCAGGGTCGTCAAACTGAACTCTATAACGACACCGATCGACTGTGAGAATGCTTCCATCATGCATTTCCCTTGTCTTTGGGTGTCTAGCAATCACTCTTTGGCCTACTGTTAATGGATGGGCCAAATCAGCAGGCAAGCACTCTCTCAAGCCTATTCGGAGCTCATGATAGTGAGTACGAACTGACTCTCGATATGTAGCCAATTTCTCCCTCTCCTCTGCCAAGAATCGTTTGGACAGCCGTCGGGGTTTCCCTAGTGAGCTGCACATCCACATGACAACTTTAAACCAAAACACAACAGAGCTAAGTTTAGACCAAAAGACTGAGTGTCAAAACAAGACTCTCTGGTTTGGGACATAGCCACAACAGGACTGCAACAGCTTACCTGCGTATCACTCCCCATTCAACTCGTGTGAGTCTAGGGACATGGCCAAGGCCAGCATGATTCAAATACTCCACAAACTCGTTGCGAACAAACCAGGGGAGATCAATTGCACTATAAAACCATTCACACATGCACCATTGTCGAACATTGGTACAAAGGCAATGAGTCACCCTTGCCTGCATTTGTCACATGACCAGTGATTAGACAAATCATGGAAAGTTCATGGACCTTAAGCTGAAGATTGACACAATATAGGGCCCTGTTCTAGTTGCTAAATTGCAGCCTTGCTAAATCAAGGGATTCTGTACTGTGAAGACTGCCCATCATTGTGAAAAGAACATGCTTTGATTTTCCAGTGGGTATCCACCAATTACATCCAATGTCTAGTGCTACTAATTTGACATTACAATGTGATAGATATACAAACATGAACTACCAACCTTAGCATTTGATGGCCCAAGCTCTGAAGTTGTATGAAGACAACATGCAGGTTGAATCTTTGGTAGGTCTTGGTCCAGACTGGCTCGACCCAAATCAGTCACTGAACCAACCCTCTCCGCTATGAACTTTTCAGGAACTGCCTTCTTCTTACTCCGGAGTTTCAGGGGCAGCAAACTCTCATCAATCTCTATAGCTTGATCTTCCCCTGCTTCCATAATGGCCTCCTTCCCTTGGCTGGTAAGATCTCCTTCTTCTGCAGCTGTTTCTGACCGATGAATGAGCGGCTTCAGGACTGGTCTTGAGGAAACTGTTTTAGCCCCTGCTGCAGACTTGAGTTTGCTATGTGGCTTCAGTGAAACTTCATCATCTTCCTCCGGTGCTAGAGGCTTGGCCTGCAATAGGAATATGGTAAGCAACACTGTGTACTACCCCTTCAGTGCTGCTCCCTCAAGTCAGAGGAATATCACCACAAGCTACTACAAGGACACTGGTCTTCATTCAGAACCCCATCAAGTGCAAACACTTGTTTCTACAAACAGGATCAGGCTCAATACCTTGGCAACAGTTGTCTTCCTCTTTCGCTTCTGTGATTCTGGAGAAGTCAATGGTTGTCTGTCAACCACAACCACTGCACCCGTATCTTTTTTCTCATCTCCCTCCCATCCTTCCCCTCCTAAATTGACATTTTCCAGCTCTATCTTCACATTAGCTTGCTCCCCCTTTGTCTTGTCCATTGCATCTCTCTGGTTTGGACTTGTTTCACTCTCTGGTGCCATATCTGCATCACCCCTGTTGTCTCCAACAGCTGCTGCAGCATCTGATCCCAACAGAGACACTATTTTAAGAGTAAAACCCCTAGGTGTGGCCAACAAATGACTGTTGACATAGCAGGAAACTTCATCAAAGGGTCAACCACCAAATAAAATTGAGATGAAGACAATTACAAACACATAGATGAGACAATCATTCCAAAACACAACCATTACCCGCAAAAGCATTTAGTGATTCATCCAACTCCATGCCACTCAGTGAGGAAGCTGCAAGAGTGGCTAAGGCATCCAATCCACTGTTACTATCTGCCAGAAGACAAGTGAAACTTTTAGTTCACTCCCCAGTTACCCCACCCCACTACGTGTCTATCCCTGCAATTACATAGTTTTTTCATCTTTAATAGTAGTGACTGTGGATATCCCTGTACCATTCAGTTTACTTCTAAAAATCAGACTCAAATTGGAGACCAAAATGACATAAGTGGATTTTTTGAGGAGCCTTTATGGCATGGCCCTGCAATTAATGATCATTTCCCATGTCCCCTGGAAGGCAAAAACCAAAAGCAACTGGATCAGGAAGCCATTTAAACACACCTCCAGAGAAAAGTTGTCGGCTTCTCTTCTTTGGCCTTTCAGGTGCTTGTAGAGGGTGCTGTTGCCACTGTCCAAGAGCTTCCTGCTTAGAGACCTGCACTAGATCTGCACCATTGCCATGCCTGTGTCCTTCCTCTTCTTCTTCTAGCTCATTCTCAGCATCTGTATTTACATATGAGTCCTTTGGATCCTGGTACTTGTCATCTACATTATGTAATTCAACTAACCTGGAAGTTGGCCTCTTCAACTTACTCCTCACCTCACATGCAGCTGGATTCTTTCCATCTTGTCCAACTCTTTTGTCAGCACGGGTGCTGCTGCTGGCTCTTGTGGCACCATCATACTCTTTGCTTTCTTCACTTCCGTCTGACCTTATATCTGCTTTTGCTGTCATTGTTGTAGCAGGCTTCACTGAAGTGTCAGATTCTGTTCTCAAAAGAGTTTCCTGTCATATAACAGTCCAGGCATAGAAAAGAAAGTCAATTTTCCTGACAAGGACATTCCTCACAATCTCCAGTTTACTGACAAATATGTGAAGTCTCATACCAAGTAGGAGGCAGAAACCATGATGTACCTTAGAGTCTCCATTTTGCTGGGCCATAACCTGCCGAAGACTTCTGCGGGAGGGAGTATTGGAGACAGATGGGGATGCTGTTCTCCTGGAAACTAGAGTATGAGCTGCTGCAACATGAGACTCTAGCTCCTCTTCATCTTGCAGTGGGAAATTGGTAGGAGATACATGGTGCCTCATTTTCATTTCCACAATGCTTTCCACTGGAAATCGAGATGTTCGCTTTCCAACAGTCCGTGACCTATTTGCTGTTGAACACAAACCCACATGGAACAATCAACTACAGAGTTCAGGCAGGTAATGCCATGTCAGCAATTGTTTCCTGAGACCTTTATAAGAAAGTTAACAACAATTAGGAAAACAAGGACTATTCATGAAGCTAGGATTCTTACTTCTTGGTTTCCTTGCAGGTGAAGACCCACTGAAGACACTAGTCCCTACAGGACCATTTGACTGCATGCTGCTAGTCTCCAAGCCTATGTTTCCAGCTCCAGTCCTCCCCCTCCACAGCTGAGTTGGGTATGGGGGTTCATCAGATATCTCGTGTTCATCACTTGTATCCTCATTCTGGCTCTGGCTATCATCCTGGAAATATTATGGTCAACCATAAAAAATTCAGGGCAGTTTAAAGCATCAATCAGCAATCTGTTTTGCTCCTTAATTGCATTTAGAGAATGGAAATCAAGAGAAGAAATAATAGTAACAATACCAGTAAATTATAGTGGTCTGTCATCATTGCAATTAGGCCAGCAACCGATGCAGCACCCTCAGGAAGAGATAAATATGCCTGAGACACATATATTGCCAACAACCCCAGATAAACAAATAGATTCACAGTGGCCAAATAAGAGAGAACTGAAATATGCGGCAAGATGTGCCTATACACCATGAAGTATAAGCAGGCATACAGAGTACATTAACTCAACATAGTGGCCAAAACTACCTTGTTGGTATTATACAGGGCCTCCACCATCTCCACTGTTCTTTTGTGCATATTTGCTGCCACCTGGAAGCAACAGATCAAACAGGTTCTTGTAACTACATGGACTTATTATGACTTCCAGAGACTCTCACCTGATGACAACCATTCCAAACTTGGCAGTGAAGGAGCGATTGAGGTCTTGGGGGGGCTCAAACCCTGACCTCAACTGGATCAGCAAGAATGAGGACCCTGCAAGTGGTTAGAGTCAACAAACTCCAAAGCATTTTCTAACACATCAGCCTGATTCTTTGCACAGTCACCAAAAGCTTCATAAAGCTCAGGTGAAGGAAAGTCTCCAACAAACTGCTGAAAAAGACATTCCTCGATGTAATGTAGAAGCAAAAAAACACCAAATTCACCTTCTTCCAATATTTTCCATGTTTTCGATAGCCTTGATAAAACAGATTCAGCTCATCTTCACTCCATGGAGGTCCAAGCATGTCTGCCAATTTGCGCTTCTGTTCCAACACCCATCCTTTCAATTCATGTCAAACTATTTCTCATATGTGGCAATCAGTCTCCTTATACCATGGCAGCTTTCTCTACCTTTGTAGCAGTCAAAATAAGAACATGGAGTAGTCCTGCACAAACTCAGGCTTCTCATTGCTAGTTTTGAGGTGGTAGAACTTCAAGATATCTTCATGATCTCTACGATTAAAGGTTTACTTCTGAACAGCCCCCTGCCTGAGTTTGTGACATGATGCTTTGCAAGAGTTGTTCTTTCTGGATGATCATCACATGATACCTACTTCCAAAAGACTAAATCTTTAGAAGCAGTCCTTGTTTTGCTGCTGACCCAATAACCTCCTACAATACCAAAGGTGAGCACCATCCTGGGAGCTTCTACTAGTGAGTGAAGTGAAATTCAGTTTCTGCATTCCTGATGTTGGCACATTCCTTGGGAGGAAACCAAAGGAGAGCATGCTGCTGCAGGAGATAAAAGAGTCTTATTGCCTGGTGGTGTTGTGAAACTCTGCATTTTTTATTTGGAGAACACAAACAGCATTTTGGCAGCAGATATGCACGCAGGGTAAAGAGCTGAAAGATACTTACTCTTTGTTTGTATCTGTCTCCACCACCATCATCTTCCCGGTCTGTTATGACACCTCCTCCTTCTGCACCTTTGGTAGGAGCAGGTCTGCTGAAGGTTCTTGGCCTCCGGGCCGACGCCATTCGCTATTGCCCCTGTACCTGGTGGTTCTTACTTTATCCCCTGTGCAGTGCAGTCAGTGATTTTGCCCATCCACTCCTGCAAGGACGATGCGAAGTCCTTCGGATGGCGCAATCAGATGTGCCGCTTGGTGATTCTTCTTCTCTGGCATTCTTTCCTCATCTGATGAAAGATATTGATTCCAGATCTTCGAGTGCCGAGCTATCAACAACCTCCGCAAAGATTTATAGGAAGGATCAAGAAATCATTCTGCGATTTTTTCCTCAGGCATGTAGAACATCCTACGAGGACGGCCGCAGTCTGGTCTAGCCGATGGTGGAAAGCCAGGAAAGCAGCTGCGTTTTGAATAAGAGGTAGAAGCAACACAAGCTCCACGCTCTTCTCGAATTCTTCGAGTTCATGAATGCGGAGGAGGAGGCACAAGCTACGTTTACTGGCCACAGCAGCAGCATCACCGAATGCTGGAATGCATTTGGAGAATGAAAAAGAAGACCCGCTCTGTGACAAGGAAAAAGAAGACAACAGCACAAAATCGACTACAGTGGAGGACTCTCTGCAATAACCACGACGTGAATGAAGCACCTCCCGAAAGACAGTCATCCGCAGTCGAAGATGAGCCAGAATGCGAAAAGCAGAGGAGCGCAAAAAAGGTTCGCAACAGCAAGAGAGATACCGGGAGGAGACGCCCGCAGAAAGGATGCAACTTTTCGACGCGATTTCGAATATTGCGATAAAACTCTGTCGCACGAAAATTCAAGCAAATTCGGAGTCAGGGCGTCGTCGCCTGCAACCACGAAGGGAGCCACAGACAAGGGATAAAAAGAGCAGGAGCGCTGCAGGAAATCAAAGGGAGAAGGGGGGGGAAGAAAAAAAAAACCCCCCCAAAAATCAGAAAACAATCCCAAAAAAAACAGAAAAAAGATTATTTAAAAAAGTGACGAGAAGCTCTGATCACAAGTGCTACAGTATTCTGTGCGAGCTTCAGAGGAACGGAGAGAGACAGGATTGAATCGGAAACCAAAAAGCTTTGAGAAAACGGCTGCAACGCAAAAACACAAGGGAGCAACAACGCGCACGCACTCAAAGCCCGGGCCTTCGTATTCAAAAGACCTAGCCGAAGGGTAACCGACCGTCGGACGCCGTACTCCCATTTTGATTTTCATCAAGTTCTAAACGTAGCCGTCTCCCGGTCGCCATCTGCGTCGTTAACCTCGGTTCGCATTGGATCTCTTTTTTCCCTTGCGCCGACCTACGCTCACCGGTCGCCTTTCGCCCCGTGACCTTTGCTCACCGGTTCGCCTTACCTCGCCACCAACTTTTCACACAACAAAACAACTGGCGACCTCCGCTCACCGGTTCACGTAACCGATGGTCACCAGTCAACACAATGTCCCGGCTGTGTTGGTCCGTTTTGAATGTTCGACTAAACCGCCTATTACCGGTCGAGTAATTGCTACGGTGACCCGAATAGCCGGTTACCGCAGCGAAGACTGCACTTGAGGACCACCCCCGGGTTTGGAGTGTCGTTGGGCTTCGGCACCCAGAAACTGGCTGTCCCGGTAAGTTCCCGATGGTGGGATTTGAACCGGGGGTGCAGTTGGACTAACCATGGTCAGGTTTAGAATGGGTGAAGATCATATATTTGAATTTTGGGCATAAGGGGGGGCAGATTCATTACCCGTGATTGATGGCGAATTATTTTATTTTTTAAAGGAGGTCAAGCCTGCCCAAGCAGGCATTAGGTTCTTTTTTAAATGCCCATCACAAAAATTAAAGTTGAAACTATGGAGGCTGCCCAAAATAGAAGATTCTATGGGAAGATGGAGTGTCTCCCCCTTTGGCCCACCTATATAGGTGAGAAAGGGAGGACTTTGGGCAAAACATATAAGGATTGGGAACACCCTTGGGGAACACATTGGGAACCTAGGGAACATATTGGGAACTTGATGGGAACCCATTGGGAACTTGAAGGGAACATGTTGAGAACAAAGGAAAAATGAAAAAAAATCCTCCCTTCATTCTCTTTCTTCTCATTTTTTCTTTTTTTTCTTTCATTTTCTCTCTCTTCACTTGTTCTATCTTCTTTTAATGTTCTTCTCTTTCTCCATGTTTCCTTACTACAAGAAGTTCTTTCATTTTCTCTCCTTTCACTTGTTCTCCAATCTTTTTTCAATGTTCTTCTCTCTCTCCATGCTTCCTTGCTACAAGAATTGTTGACATATGCACATTATAAATTGCAAGATTTCTTTATGATCAACATTTTCAAATTACAAGAATCTTGATTCTAAACAAGTTTCCCAAATGGTAAGAATCATGTCTATGATCAAGATTTCCAAATTGCTAAAATTCTCTATGATCATGTTTCTTGAATTGCAAGCACTATATCATTAATCAAGTTTTCCAAATTGCATGAGTTCTGTCTTTGATCAAGATTTTGAAAATTGGAAATTTTTTGTCATTGGCCAAATTTCCCAAATTAAAAATGTTTTATCTCATCAAGTTTTCCAAATTTTAAGCATTTTTGTTTAGTTTACATCTTACATGTTTACAAATTTTAACAATTGCAAGATTTTTGCATCTTTGATAAAAATGCGACCTTTTAACAATAGTGCATGACAAAAAAAAATTTAAGAAACTCCATCGAATAGCATCACCAACAATTGATCTACAAGCCTTTGATGATGAATAGAACAACTTCAACTAATCTCACCAAGTGGGAATTATAGCACCATCAAGCAACACTACAAGTGCTACTCCAACAAATATGAACTTGAACTCCTTTGAATCCGTTAAGTCTTTTCCTACATGCATACATAAAATTTAAAAAAAGATAAATCCATGTCAGTTTTTAAAATACAATGGGAATGATAAATTGAAAGGCATTAGGTGTAAAGGAATGGTTGTTCAAATTTTGTAAATATGATTAACTTCAATGACAATAATGTAAGAACTTTAGGTCCATATTAAAAGAAGAAAGAAAATCAAAAAGTTGTCATAGATTTAAATTGTGTTGAAATTGAATCTAGAAACCCAAACAGTTGGATTGGGAGAATGTTCAAATTATAACATTCATCAAAAAAAAAAAAAAAAAAAAAAAAAAAAATAAAAAATATAAAATTTATAAAAAAAAAAAAAAAAAACACAAGGCCAATTTGACAATTGTTGATTCTAAAAATAGCATGAAAACATCCAAAATGAAAGCACATTTTAACATATGTCATGGTCAATGGTAATTCTAAGGATTTTCATAATGGAACAACATGTAAAAACAAATGTGGGTCTTTTTATGGAGATTACAAGAAGATAACCAATTACATGAACAATAGTAGTCACAATGAAGATTAATGGGAGATGTCCACAAAAGATAAGGTCATGCAAGGATTTTCCACAAGTTTCAACAAATCATATTTTGAATTGATGAATTCATGCATAGCAAACCATGCTTCAACCTTCCATAGTCATGAAATTCCATGCATTTGTGAAATTATCATGCATAGCCTCACCTAGAAGTATTCACCATATTACAATTTAGACATCAATAAAAAATAAATAACTAAAGATGTCATTGAAGGAAATGCATCTTTGTGTGCACCTTTTGATCTCATCCTACATTGTGCAAAAGCATTTTAAGAAAGGTAAAGTTGGGTAATGTTCCCCAATCTTCACACTATTAATCAAAGTACACTAGTGAGTTGTACTCTCTCCCCAAGTGGACAAAGAACCCCAATTTTGACATAAAACAATCACACATTTTAACCTACTTCAAATCCATGTGCATAACCAACCCAAACTGCAAAATAATTGGTTTTGACATTCCTTTACATGGTAAAGGCACAACAAATACCATGAAAACAAATCCAAATAGCTTATTAGGCAACCTTGGCATCATGTTGGAAGCAAAAGAATGAAAAGGAAAACATCTACAATCCAAAAGAATCTAATTGAGGTGATTAAGAAAGGGGATGTGATTCTAGTTGAATTTATCAACAATATCTATGAATTGAACATTCAAATTGAAGAAAATCATACATGTCCACAAGAAAGGTAGTTGGAATGCTTCAAGCATTAAAACACAAAAATGAATTGAACACAATAAAGTATGGTACAAGTAATATTCGAGCTTGTGAAAGTGATGAGGCTAACATTCAAAAGAAACACACATAATATTGTGCCACCAACACCTACACTAAATGTAGGGCATAAGAATTGAACATCAAATATTGAAAACAACACACATGTTGATGGATTAAAATCAGTAGACACTAAAAAGCTTTTTTTTTTCATAATTTTGCATTCAAATGAACTTTGAAAGGATGTTAATATTACAGTTTAAATTAATTAATTATTTGTAAATGCAAATTTCAAGTTTGTAATTTTGCATTCATATGGACTTGAACTAAAGGAATAGTATAAGATTTAATACCTATAGATGTAGTTTTCAAGTTTTGGTGATTTTCAACACCACTAAACAACAAGGTACACCTCCAAGTTGTGATGATGTTGTTCATTTAAAAGCTTTTTACTTTCAATGCGAACATTGTCTTCAATTTCTCCATTTGCATTCAAAACATCCTTTTACATGACTTCAATCTAAATAATTCACATGAACTCTTCAATATCCATGTTATTCCCCCCAAAAATCAAATTATGGAAGAAACAACAAACATTGAACACATTAAGAACAATCATTATATGCAACTTTGTTTTCCTCAAAAGTTCATTGAAGGTTTGTTTCAATATTTCAAAAATATTTTCCACAGCTAACTTCCCTTGCTTATGTTTCTTATGTTTGTAATTTTACAAAAGTTTTGAAACCAAATGACATTTTTTGTCTTCTTTGTGCAACCTCATGAACCAAGGCATCAATGTATAAGCCTTGTTTATGAATAGATAAAAGGCAATCCATCTAATGAACTAACATCCATATCAAACAATCCCCCTTGCATTACACATTTGTACAACCAATATTCCTTCAAAACATGAGAGTCATTTACATTCTTGGGCAACTTCACATACACATATCTCTTTTGGTTATAAACAACTACTTTTGCTATAATATTGTAACCTTTAGTCTTGTGGTAGAAATAGTCCTCAACAAAAACACTAGAAGGTTTTGTTATGACATTGTGAATGTCATCAATGGCATTCATCACACTTGGCATAGCACACTAATTCTTGAACTCCATCATAACTCACGTTTTATCATCGATGGGTCACAAAATTAGTTTTGATTGCCCTAACCATTTCCCAAAGCATAAAAGTTATGGTGGATCTTCCAATGGCAAACAACTTGCTTCATGTTAAGATGTTTACACCTTGCGCTAGTTTGTAGATTATGCATCATACTTTGATTTCTACACAAATCGCCTTTCTATAATTGATATCATCTTTTGAAATCAAAGGTCTCACCTAATTATATATGCCCAAAAAGGTTTTTTTTGACATTGGAAGATGTTAAATCCATTTATTGGCATCATATTTTGTTAATAAGAAATGGTTAAACCAAGTTGTTGAACAAAGTTAGACCCATTGCCAAAGCTCTTCGCCAATCGTTAATAAGGTACAAAACATCATGTAGTCATGTAATGCAAGAAACATACATGATTTTTGAAAACTTTGCTTTAAATCTACACCAACTCCTTGACTAACAAGCTTGAATCAATGATGAACTTTAATATTTCCTACAAGGCTTTAATCAACAATGAACAATTGCCCAATAATAATGACCAATCATGTAGGTCCATTTATCTTAAATGCTCACAAATAAACCTACGACATTTTAAAAATAAAGTTTCAAAAGCTACATAGAAAGGATTAAAAATTCATTTCAACAACAATAGAATACACAAGGAGTAAAACAAAGTTTCATATCTATAGTTTTAGTTAAACTCTCTTTAAATTAATTTACAATGAAATGAAAAAGGACTTACAACTTATAAACCTTGTGAAGGAAATCCAATTTGTAAGGTTCTTTTTAATGACAAGTCTTATCATCAAGTCTCTTTACAACTAGTAGTATTGTTGCATTGTCAACAAATATGTTGCCTTCTCTCCCCACACATACAAATGTGACAAACAACATATCAAGGCCAAAAAAAAAATTAATTTGATTTAAATTTATTATTGTGTTGTAGAAACAATCAACATAAAATATTAGAAGACTTTCGATTGTTGTGTAACCATGAAGTCATTACTTAATATGTAAGTAAGAAAAGAAAAGGATTTTATTTGAATCTTGTGTTGTGGCAACACCAAAGATGCATAACAAATATACAAAAATCAATTACACTAAAAAGACAAAACTTTATTTCAAGAGTGTTAAAAATGCTAGAGAGTCTAGATTCGAGAGTTTCACATCATTGGGTTGGAACATCAATATCACTTTCTTTACCAAAGGGACATCAAAGAATCCAAGTCCTTGAACTTCACATTGTTATGCCAGAATAATAAAACACACAAAACACAAGTTTACACAACAACAAAAACAAAACGAAACAAGAAAGAAGATATGTAGTTTTTATGTGCAAATTTGGACATGTCAATGTTTTGCAATGATGATGGTTTAGTGGTAACTATTGTTCAAACACTAGTGTGAACACTTAAAAATCACTTCCAAAATGGTTAGATTTGTTTCATGATGGCAACCATTGACATTTGAACTATGTGGCCTTAAACATAATGTTAAGGTTATGTTAGAGGTAAGGCCTACCACCAAATATGATGTGGCCTTAAGGTTCATTTCTAACATCAAAATATCCTGCCTAAATTAGGTTAATTGCTTATTAGGGGAAAGGTAAGGCTATTGAGCATTTGTTTATCTTCAAATGCAAACAAATAAAAGGAATTTGAGGCTATTATCTTGTTTCACATGCCTTCAATTAAACAAATGGCATGTCGCCTTGCCTTTCCCTTATACATTTTTTTTTTCCCTTTTGAAGCACCACAACAAACCCAATATAACAAGCTATTGGCACCTCCCAAATCAAATTCATTGGTAAAAAGGTTGACAAAAGTTTCACTTGCATATTGTTGAGTTTGAACCTAAAACCTTTTTTGAAACCTTAATTTTTGAGGTATCAAGGTTTTAAACATGGATGTAGGACCCTTGGGGTCCATATACAAATATTTTGAAATTTTATCATGTTATAATCCACTAGAACCCTATGTTGAAAAAAAAATTCTAAATTTATGGATTGTATTATAATAATAATCAGATAAATCTTAAAATTTTAATTTAACCTTCAATTTGAAAATGTGAAAAGAAGATAAAAATAATGGTAAAGGAGATGGAGGTTAAAATGAAATGGATCTCCTTGGAGGAACATATCATATTATGATTTTAGTATATAACATGGAAGGAACATATGAAGGAATTTTTAAAAAAAGGAAGAAGGGACATTATGAAATTTACTTTAATAGTTAAATACAATTTTAAATTTTAATTGAAGCTTCATTGTGAAAATGTGAAAAAATAAAATAAAATGATAAAGGAGATGGAGATTTATCAATTTAATAATATCCTCCCCCACCCATGCCCCCCCCCCCACGATTCTCCCTTTTTATTTTTCTCATATATTTTCATATATGGTTTCTAATAGTTCATCATTATTTATGTCAATTTCAAATTTGATTTTACTATGTAAGATGGACATGAAAATGCACATTAACATGTGCCTTTTTCATGTTAGTTTTTGAAAGTATGGAAATAATTATATTTTTGAATAATAATCTTTTGAATTCCATATGGGCCACTTGAAACCATAAACTATGAATAAATCCATAGAATATATATATATATATGAATTGCTTGAAGCCCTAAAATTTGAATAAATCCACAAAACATTGAGGCAATAAGACTACAACACCTTGAATGAAGAATTAACACTTCCCTCAAAATGGAATCCTTATTAAACATGGTCAATGAGTCATAAACCATTGCATTTGGATGAAATTTAAGTTTCATTTTATTTAAATTGCATGTGATAATTTTTTTTGTTTGTGCAATTATGCTTGTGATCTATTATAATTTTCAGCTTCCTTCTTTATTTTGATTTAATTTAAAATTTTAGTTGGTTTTATGTGCCCCTCTCTATCTTTTAGCACTATTCATAAGGATAAATATTCAACATTATGATTATATATTTTTGGACTAATTGTCATTTTTGGGGTGTTAAGTAATGTTTTTTATATTCATTAATGAACAATTAGAAAGCTATGGTGATTTCTATAGGTTCACTCTGCATATTTTTCCACCATTTTTATTTATGATCTTGATTTTCATGTAGATATCGCATATTATTAGGTATTCATAAACATTAAAATATTTACATGTCCAAAATATTGATATCACTTTCCCCAATAATTTCAACATGTCACGATTTGGGTTTTTTTTTAATAAATTTTTTTACCTCACATCAATACCTATGAACACATCATATTTCAATTATTTATTTATTTATTTATCCCTACATTGAATATCAATATGAGACAATTGAATTTTCTTCTATTTTCTACATTTAATTTCAACTAATTATAACGCAATTTGGATCTTTCTTTTTGAGGATCGAAATTTCAACAAGGGGTGTGTCACACCGTGGCCTTGCCATTTTACATTAAAAAAAGGGTATCTTAAGGCAAAAGAAGAAGAAGAAGAAGAAGAAGAATTTATGGAAACTCAAATATAATTTCACCATGCAAAAATTATAATCTTCAAAAAATCAACAAAAATTGGGCAACCAAAAATCAACAATTGCCACAATTTTGGCTTTTCCTCTCTCAAAAATCAATTTCAAAATGCAACAAATTGTGGTTCAAACAAACACCACCCAACTCGGATCTTCCTCACACAATATACCTGCTTGATAACCGGAGGTTCTTTGGGCCAAAATTCCCCAAAGACCACAACAATCGAGTTTTCTGGCGACGGGACGACCGACCGAAAGTCCGGTGCGCGCCTGCCGACCGACGGTCCGGCAATGCCGCCCGTCCCCGATTCCGGGCGCAGGTTGCGTTGCGTTGCGGGCTTTCTTGATGCGTGGGAGCGGCTCGCTCGTCGTGGCGCGTGTTTTGCGGTTGTTGAACAAATGCATGAAATTCGAGATGCGTTGTTTTGTTGCGATTCCCCTCTCTCTTCCATGTTTGCTGGATTCTACAGTCACCCATTTTGAGTGGGTAGGTAATAGATTGATGATGAAGCAAGAAGAAGCTGTCGGGGCTTCAGATCTGTGCGCATCATCATCATCGTCTGGGTAAAAGCTTGGAGCAGCAAGTGTTTGGTTGCTGCTGTTGGTGTTGCATCAGGGAATATCTCGAGAAGCATAAGACCCGAAGAATTACAACCCAAAGACCCAAAAAAAAAAGGGAATTCGAAAGGGAAGCAAATCCGCAGCGTTGTGTGTGTGTTTGAAGAGAGAGAGAGAGAGCCAATGCTGGAATCTAGTGTCAAACGTTGTCGGAGGAGGCGAGGGCTCTGACGCCGGCAAGAGAAGAAGCCTCACGAGCCAGATCTGAATATCAGGGGAAAGTGGGTTGTAGAAGAAGAGGAGGAACAAAGTGAGCGGACTGGTTTCCTCACTGAAATTGGCGAAGGTACTGTGATTCCTATAACTCTCTTCCCCTGCTTGCTCCTGCTTCCTCTCCTTCAATTTTCTTCAGTGGCAACTTCCCTAGAAGCAACAAAATGCAGAAGAATGTGATGTCCTTTTTGTAGGAGCTCTTATGAGGTATGTGGGTATGGAGAATGGGGCCATACATATCTCACCAGACTAGAACGTCATCCTTGTGGCCACCACCTTCATGCAGAAGGGGGCCAAGTGTATACACATCATTTTGTTGAGGTTTTGTGACAGTCCAAGACATGGGGGGAGATTAGGGTTCTATGCATGCTTTCTTGAACTGGTTGATGAGGAGAAAACCTTGTATCCTTTGTAGAAGTGCAGAGGAGAGAAAGCCCATCTGTATACTCGAATCAAGAGATTGAGATTGTTGATGGCGATTGCTGATGGGTGAAGAGGAATGGGAGATGATCAGAAGATGACAGAGAAGAATGGGCAATGGGGTGTTGTGCTGGAATCAGAGAATAAGAGAGAAGGAAGCTTCAAACCCAATAAAAACACCTGCCAGCTACATCACACCTCTCTCAAGCATCCCTTCACAACACTGCAGAGGGACTTTGCTAGTTACTCGGATAGTCAACAAGGGCATTAAGGGTGGATTGCAAATTTGAACAGGAAAAGACATCACATCAGATGTGTAACTCATTGGTGCAGATCATGAAGTTGCAGGGATGGAGGAAGTGCAAAACTTCTGTGGAATAATGAGAAGCCAGAGAGAGGAAGAAAAAAGGGGGTTAGAGATGGAAATGAAAGGTGAGAACAGGAGGCTGTTAGGGAGAGATATAGAGGAAGCAGTGGTGACAGGAAGGCCAGGATCAGGGAGAACACAACATGGAGTGAAGCAAGAACGGCACTGCAGGCTCAGCAGCTTATTCTTCATCTTTGTGTTTCTGGGTGCTGCTGGATTGCTTGGGGGAGTAGTGATGGCCCTTCACATGACAGGGAGCCTGAAGACGCAAAGACTGCACTTCACTAATCTTTATAGTCATGTGGCAGAGAATGTTTTCAAGACATATGAGTCTCTACCAAGTGACATGCCAGATGAAGTGCTGCTCTGGAGAGCATCGATGCAAGCACTCCGACCTGGGATTCCCTTTGAAAGGAACCTGAAGATAGCCTTCATGTTTTTGACTGTTGGGCCTTTACCCCTTGCTCCTCTCTGGGAACAATTCTTTCGAGGTCATGAGCATTTGTATTCAATCTATGTCCATGCACATCCAGGCTTTGTGCCAAAGACACGGCGTTCATCTGTATTCTATGGACGTTATATTTTGAGCCAGGTGAGTTTTTATACCAGGGATCACTTGCCTATGTTACCATCACTATTCTGAAATTGCAGATCTGTTGCACTTTTTGTGATTCCAGTATTTTGGGAACATTAGGAATTTGCTGGCTCATATATCAATTTTCTTGGGTCAGATTGGGTCATGTTTTTGTCCCTTCTCTAGATCTTTGATATTTAGTCGGCAAGACCACATGAGTTGATTTTTGTTCTGACTGGACTGTCTGATGTGGATTTCAATCCTTTTACTGTACTATGTTGATGAATGCAGGAGGTGAGGTGGGGTGAGATCTCAGTAATAGATGCAGAAAGACGGTTACTGGCTAACGCATTGTTAGACTTCTCAAATGAGCGATTTGTCCTTCTTTCAGAAACCTGTGCTCCAATGTTCAATTTCACTTTCATGTATGACTACCTTATAATGTCACAATACAGCTTCACAGCAATTTACGATGAGATAGGGCCACAAGGTCGTGGGAGATATCTTCCAAATATGATGCCAGAAATCTCACGGGACCAATGGCGCAAAGGGGGCCAGTGGTTTGAGTTGCAGCGGAAACATGCCATAGCCATTGTTGCAGATATCAAGTATTATCCCAAGCTTCGGGATTATTGCAAGCCTCATTGCTATATTGATGAGCACTATGTGCAGACAATGATGTTTATAGAGTTCCCAAGGGAGATGGCAAATAGGAGTCTGACTTATGTTGATTGGTCACGGGGAGGCCCCCATCCGGCCATGTTTGGTAAGGAGGATGTCACATTGGAGTTTCTTGACCGCATCCGAAAGGACCACAAATGTGGTGACATTGGCCAACCAGACCATGCATGCTACCTCTTTGCTAGAAAATTCTCACCAGGGTCATTGGAACCACTATTGGAGCTTTTACATTTCTCTTAACATAGCTAAACAGATTTGATCATCCTCTGTACTCAACCTCAAACTGGATACATAGCCACAATGATTATTTGCTCTGATGTGTGGTTGGAGTTTTGTTGATGACTTTGGAGAAAGATATGAGCCCAATTACGCATAAGGGCTGAGAGTGTGGACACCAGTTTACCCAGTGGGTGACTGAGACATTCTTTGGCCACCTGCCTGAGATCCTTCTGCACTACCAATTGCATAGTATTCTATTCTACTCAGGCTTGATTTCATGAAGAACATGAGCAGCAGTG
>Ga0116229_10003139_pt1 | contig 27140 bp, 11 predicted proteins | sample S1TSphgellanicum_3_FD_87313 | JGI IMG/M metagenome (GOLD analysis project Ga0116229, IMG submission 87313) | Host-associated microbial communities from peat moss isolated from Minnesota, USA - S1T2_Fc - Sphagnum magellanicum MG | ecosystem: Host-associated > Plants > Peat moss > Unclassified... | reverse complement strand
TGTTATCTTGAATCCATTGTTGTTTTAGTATGTTTATCCATCTTTTTTTACTTATTTTTTGTTTTTTGCATTTTTTTTTTTTTTTTTTATTTTACTTTTTTTTTTTTTTTAAAATTCTTTCCCAAGGCAAAAAAATTTTTTTTTTTTTTTTTCATCCTTTGGCATCCAAAGAATCATAAATCTTCTTTGTAAAAAATCTTTGTTTTCTATCCATCATCATGTTAATTCTTGTGTAGTGTTTGAATGTAGTCCATGTAATTGCCAACTTGCCATTATAATTCATCAATCATCACCAAGTCCTCTATTCATATTCACAATGTGGCCACTAGATTTTCATTTGGGTTCCCTTTTGTTTGATATGTTCACTATTACAAAAAGTGAATCTATTTCACAAACCCAAATCATCGAAGGGCCTTAAAAGTGAACTAAATCACCATATCATTATTTCATTTCACATTGATGAACTTTTACTCACTATATAATTATTATGTTCACTTGTAGTCAAAATATATACTAAAGCTATTTTTGGTATTATTTGAATTATTATCTCAATCTTGGATTAAATTTTATAATTATTCCTTAATTAATAAATTTTATTTTTAATATATAAATTTATTTATGACTTAGTATCAATTAGTTACAATATGACATATTACAAGATTGTTTGAACCAAATTCAATTTAAGTAAGTAAGAGTTCTTACATATAATTTGGACAAAATGTTATATATTATTTTGGGCCTTCACTTGAATTTTAAATATATATATATATTTAAGAAGCAAAAAAAAATGAAAATCCAATTGTAAAATAAAGTAATTGTTTTTATGTGAAAATAAATATTATATATATATATGAGAAAAAAATATTAAAATGTGTACATATATATTCAATACCATAATTATTGCATATAATATAATTACGATATTCATGATGTAATGTTGGAAGGTTTTGAACATAATGTTATTAAATCTTGATAAACTATATGTAATGAATTATTTGTGTTATATTTCAAAACTAACATCTAATAAATAATAATTTTAAATTTAATTAAATCATTTTTTTTGAAACATAATATAACTTCAACCTTGTAATTTAATATTCAAAATTTTAATGAAAAATTTCTTTTGAATTAAAATAAATTGTTACAAATTGAGAAATTGAATATTGACATTTTATTTATATTTGACATAAATCATTTTTCATAAAACAAATTCAAAAATTCATTATAAGAAAATATATTTACAAATCATGTCATTAAATCATTTTGTTTACAAATAAATGTGTTTTGAATATTAAAGCAATGACATTTAAATGTATTTTTTCTTAAATGATTTGAAATTTGGCATGTTTTCATTCTGCAGGTGTAAATTTTTGATAAACGTCAAAGAAGAAATGCTCATTTGTTTCATTTGAACAAAATACAAGAAATAGAATACATTTCAAAGTTTGGTTTATAAAACAATTTGGCATAATTGTGATATATTCCATTGTTGGTAACATCCACTTGGTCCCATAAACTAATTCATAGAGAATATGTTATGTTGTAACCTTGTAAATTGTACAATAAGCCCATAATGTTGTCAATAACATTACATCCCAATTAATGTGATATGCATTAACCATCTTAGTTAATATAGTTGTTTCAACATTTTATTTGTAAACTCCACTTGGTCATTGCCTTAAAGGTAATTGGTAGTTGACTTGTGGTGAATAATCATGATCTCGGTTATGAATACTTCAACAATATCATTAATCAAACGATCTCTTATCACTAATTAAATGTGTTGGGTAGCCAAAATGTGTCATAAGTTGTTCATACATGAATTTAGTAGTGTTATTGGCAATATTGTCACGTACAAAGGCTCGGCCTTCACCCATTTAATAGTGTAATTGGTCATCACTATAATGTATTAATTGTTGGTATATTGGGCTACCAGTTTCATCAATCCCATGAAATCAAGTCCCCATTTTATAAAAGGTTCAAAAAACTTCACAACTTTAACATAGTTTAGATATCTCTTTTTGCATGATTGGCCATGAATACCCAACAATCAACAATTTATTGATAGTAATTTAAATGTCATTATGCCCTCAAACAAGTCTTTCATGCATCTTAATCATTATTTGTTGGGCTTCAAATGGGTTTAAACATTGATGGGCATCTAGCCTGAGTTTATACAAAATTCTATTTTGTAAGGTATGGTCAACACTTAATCATAATGCATTTTTATTCTTCTTTTGACACATCATCTTCTAAATATCCTTTTTTCTATATTTTTTTAACCTAGACACACCAATCAATGCCAATTGAAAATAGAGTTGCTTTTAGAAATTGATCTTCTACACCATTCATTGGCTCCCCATGGGTAATTTTGGGCAATTGATTGGGTAGAAAATGCATTATTCACGAATTGTATATTACTTTAAAATCAAACTCCTCCAACGATAATAACCATTGGGAAATTAGCCCAATGACAACTAGTTTGATTACCAATTGCAATAGTGCATGCTGGTTGACATAAAATATGAAATTTTTACCCAATAAATAATGTCAAAACTTCTTTCATAGTGTAAATCATGGCCAACACTTATTTTTCAATGGTAGTATAGTTATTTGTTGGTATTGTCATTAGTCATTTTGTATAATATATAGGATAGTCAATAATGTTGTTTATATTTTGCCCAAGCATGACCTTAATGACAAAGGTTGAGGTGTCAATATGCACATGGAATTCCATTTTCCAATTAGGTACAATAAAAATTGGTAATCGTATGATGGATGATTTCATCCATTCCAAAGTGTTAGTGCATGTTTTTGTCCAATTAAACATTTCATCCTTCTAAAGAATTTTGTACATGGGTGTTGTTTTGTTAGCAATTTTTTTGAAATACTTTCAATAAAATCTAGTAACTCCCAATAAAGATTTTATATTTGTAACATTTGTTGTTGTTAGCATGGTGGCAATGATTGTGACCTTTCTTGGGTCTACCAACAATCCTTCATTCTAATACTCCAAAGTTGACACAAAATGTTCATTTTTTGGATTGAGGCTAATGCCATTGATTTGACATTCTTGTAAACAATTGGGTGAAAGCACATTACAAGGGGCTAAGATTGTTGTCATAATGTTTTTTTTTAGGGGTCCCATGTTTGAACTTCAACCATGTCATTATTATGAAGGATTTTCATAATGTTTTTGCATATTACCATAGTACATTTACCATTTTGGCAACAAATTGTTGAATAATTAATTAAATTTAAAATTTTAACTTCAGCAATTGGTTTTTTAATTCTGAAATTTTCAGCAAGTAATGGTTATACAAAACAATAAACATAATCTTGTCAATGTTATGGAATAGTCTACTAGTGTGTCTAGATTGCCCTAGTTTTAAATCACTGCCATGGAAGGTTTATGATTCAAAACTTGACAATTGAACTTCTTATTTTATTAAAATTCCAACACAAATAATAAATAATTTTGAAATTTTTTGAAAAAAAAATTGTTTTAATTTATGTCGAAATGGTAAAGGCACTACATTATGGTAGGTCAAAACCCAAAGAAATCAAATGTTAAAAAAACTACATTTTAAATTTTGTATGATGTAATTTTACAGTATATATTTGTGTAAAAAATATATATGTTATAATGTATCAAAAAATACAAATATATTGAATAATTGATTGAAATGATTTTGAATACATATGAAATTGTAGTAGCTACTAAACATTGTGATTCCATATGATTGGAATAAATTTATGAACCATGTGAAGAGTATGACAATTATCATATCACAAATGGGTTTTTTTCAAGGCAATGACCATATGTATTTTAGGTAGATTGAAATTTTGACAAATAATCACTTTCAAGTAAAAGACGATAAGAAATGTGAGATCATTACAACAAAAGGTGTCCTTGTACACTAAGTGATTTCATTAGATTTTGAATGAATTCACTGGTCTAATGAATAGGGACTAGTGAATTGCACCCACATTTTGTAGTAGTGGGTGGGGTCTTTTTTAATTCGATTTCAATTTTTCTAGGTTAATTAATTCAAACCAAAACCTAATGCAATTTAAATAAGAAATGAGTTCCATTATACTACATATACCATAAATATACCCATTATTCCTTGAATTTATTATTTGTTATTTAATTTATTTTCTCAAATAATGTTAAATAAAATTAACTTTTTAAAAATCAAAATATAAAGCCCAAACACCAAAAATGAAACCCAAAATTAAATGCAACTCATTTTGGAGGTGTGTACTTTTCACATATGTCATGAAATTGCCCAAGTTGGCCCCTTTGTAATGTGCTTTCATCAAATTTTACAACTAGTCCAAATGATTTTCCTTCTTATCGAAAACATTAAAATCATCCAAATATACCTACATGAAATCATTCAAGTACTTGTTGAATGTTTGGTCACAACCTTTTGGAAGGTTGTCAATGCATTGAATAACTCAAAAAACATTACATCATAAACATATGCTCCATTATTTAAGAGGAAGGTTGTATTTTCTTTATCTTATTATGCCATTTTTACCTAATTATAGCCACTATACCCATTCATGAATGAGTACATGTCATTCCTTACTAATATTGAACAAAAATGGTAGTGGAAATGGATCTTTCTTGGTTTTTCCATCAATTTTCAGTAGTCCACACATATTTTTAACTTGCCATCATCTTTGGCACAATTACCAATGGTGACATCTAGTGCACGATGTTTATCAAATAGATGAATTTAACATCTAACAACTTGTCCAAATCTTGTCACATTTTTAAAACATAAGTATCATGCATCCTATATTGCCTTTGTTTAATTGGCCTACATTTGCCATCAACTCAATCTTGTGTTCACCTATCTACCTTGGAATCCCTTTTAATTCTTTATAACTTGAGGCAAACACATATTTTAATTCTTTAGGACTGATTCAACTCCCTTAACAAAGGGTGATGGCAAGGTTGTATTGATTAGTACCGTTTTTGGGTCTTCCAGATACCCAAATTTAATTTCATTAACTATCTTTCCTTGGTGAAGGTCCACCTAATTATTAGCTTGTTTTTTATCATAATGTTGATCGCTTCATAAAAATCAACACGTCCCTTGGTTCATGTTGATAAAAGTGTTTGGGATAATCCATACTTTTGTGAGCTTGTATCATGTCAAATAACACATATAGCAAAAACAAAAATCTTCTATAACCACTTTTCCTACTAACCATAATTCCAACACAACTTCATATAACTTTTATTTTTTGTATTGTGACAATCCTTCTTCTTAGTTGTACCCATCATCTAGATGTTTGGGTCATTGTGATGGAGTCAATTCCACTATTTTAATGGTACTAAAGGTCACCACTATGTTTTCACCCTACTTGCATTTTGGTTTGTAGGTTGTTTATAATGGGCTGATTTGAGCTTGCAAAGTAATGAACATCTACTAGCATACCTAGACAACTAGATATACTATCCAATACATTTTCACTTATCAACACATTTGGTTCAAATTCACTATGATTCTCAATTGTCTTTTCATGTTTAGTTAAATTATTAGCCAATGTATCAATGTTTCTTGACTACACCAAAACATGACATATATTAGTTCACATGTTACTACACATTTGTGACTATTAAAGTCACATATTACTACATGAGTATGTAGTAAAATTAGATTTGTAAATAGGTATAAGTAGGTCCTTAAGTAAGTAGGATCCTATATATTTATTTATTTGGTCACAAGACTTTTTTATTGGTTCATCGCAAGTGGTATTTACACTTCGATTTTATTTAGTCCATATATCATGTGCAGACTAATATTCTTTCATGTAGCTATGTAATTTATTGATTAAACTTGTTGACAAAGGATACGGAATAAATTTAATGAAAGGTAAATATTACAACATTATCCCACATCACTTATACAAATTTATAAAAAAAAAGTCAAAATGTTTATTAAAATTTATTATGAATATAAAATTCCATCTTATTTTGTATGGGTCTTTTTAGTTCATTAAATTTTATTTAATATAAATTATAACATTTGTCCAAGAAGTATGACAAAATATTTTGGTAAATTAATAAATATAAAAATTTAATTATTTAGTAAATTTGGATCAAATTCTATATTCTTAGTTACCCATTCTATATATGGAGACTTGTAAAACAATGTCATTTTGGAGCATGTGGATTTTGTTTGAAATCCTTTGGATATAATTAATAAGATTATATATCATTATTTATTGTTGATAAGGTTAATAAAAATATTCATTAAAATAAACCTTTGAGGAAGAGTCCCAATTTGAATGTTTTTTAGGTGAATATTCACATTGTGGTTCAAATAAAATTGAAAAAAATTCAACATTTTCATTTTGTATGTGTAAATTATAAACAAAAATTACCAAAATATGGGAAATTTTGTCCAAGTTTCAAAAATCACAATATCGAAAGAAAAAATAACTTTAAATAAGCCATAACATAATATCAAACTCACAGAAATTCTATGTTGCAAAAGTTTATGTAATATTTATTATTACTATTTACCATTAGATCCAAGCTAAGGTCAATTTTATGGAGTTAATCTCACACCAAAATTTAAATTTTTTATATAATACATTGTAAAACCCATTGCATTCAAATGACAATATATAATATCAATGCATTATGATTTTTGAAAATGAGAAAAAAAATTAATTTGTAAATATTTACCCTACCCCCCCCCCAACAAGGTTTTTTAATTTTGAAACATTGGTCAAATAAGATCAATGGCACACATAATAATTTTTAAAATATGATTATAGTCATTAAAATGGCATAATTGCAAGGCATATATTACTCCATGACTAGATTGAGACATTAGTTGTATATGTTCAAGTTAGGATGCCAAATTTTGGTGTAGTGCTCAAAATGTTCAATGAAACATCTTCAAGTTCCTAAATTTTAAAAAACTCCTTCATATATCATGATGCACAATCTTCTCCTTATCCCACTTAGCTCTTCATATTCAAGTAGGGCTAACATCCTTTTCTTCCAAAGCCTCTTCAAGTAACATAACTATCTCGTTCTTAGTTTTTACACACACATCCATTAATGGTTGTTATGAATCAACCATGGCAACATTCACCCCCACCCTAGGTTGAACACTCACATTTCTTTTTCACATACACAGTTCCAAACCAAACAATCATTCTTCAAATGTATTTCTTATTAACAACAAAAACACATTGTGTTGTTGTTGGTTTGGAAATTTTGATTATGATTGCATAGCCCTATAGTTATAACCACCATAATGTCCTCCATTGTTTTGCCAACCATTTCTTCCAAATTGTTAATTATATTGCTAAATCCCCAACCTCTTTTCATTATTGGGTTATGCATACCCTTGTTGTCCCATTGGCACATCTTCTTTTGATTCAGCCCATATTGCATTCATGGGTACATTTATTTATAGACAACATTATCTCATGTCCTTTTTAATACACTAATTAGTATTGGGATCATCACTTTTACAAATTTGATAATTTTTTTATAAAAGCTTGCACTCCTTAATATATCATCACAATTTTAGCATGCAACCAATTAATAATGAAAATCATGCGAAATTCATTCATTCATAAGTTTGTACATTTTACACACAAATATCATGCATTGAAAACATGTTTGACACATAGATAAATGTGTTGATGGATGAAGTACAAAACCTATGAATGAACAAATGTCACATGGATTTCGCATCTTTCAATAAATCCTTGTGTCAAATGTGTTTTCAACGCATGATATGAATGTGTGAAACATACAGATTATGAATGAACTAATGATACACAATTTCCATTTTAAAGTTATGAAATGTTATGTTTGTGATGAATGCCCTTCATGGTATCAAATTTAGTAATACATTTTGATTTGATAGACATCCATGTGCGACTTTGTTATCTTATTTTTTGTTTTCTTACACTTTTCATCATTTATATCATATTCAAATTCCTCATGATTCTTGGTTAAATGCCCTTTTTTAAAAGGTAATTATTCTTCCATTCTTTTTGTTAAATTGACAATTTCAATAATGGTTGCCCTTGGCATACCCATAATTATTATTTTCAACTTCAAATGCAATCCTTAATGAAATGTTTCTCATAGACATACATCATTTGGTTGTTGAGGTATGATTACACACAATTGCAAAAAATTCTCATAGTAATTTTCAATTAATTCATGTTTTTTTGCATTGGTTGTTATGGCATGCCCTTCACTTCACACCATGTTAAATTGTGCAATGAAAGCTTGTTGCGCAGTAGCCCATCTAGCTACAAGGTTCATTGTTTCATAACATGCAAACCAATCTTCACCCCATCTTTTCAAGGTGTACTTGGGAAAATATCATACTTTATGAACATCAATGTTCTCACCGTTGATAACACATATTTTGGTGAATTGTTTTAGATGTGTCATCAAGTCATCCCCATCATAGTATTTGGGCAATTGAATACTTAAAACATTAGGTCAACTTGTTTATTTTGGTTAGGTAGCCCCTTGAACCTATCCACAAAACAATTCTACCCTTCCTTTTTCGAGGCATTCTTTGGAATGCAAAGATAATTAATGAAAATCCAACTATAATGACCATTAGCTTTCAATAGTTCTTTCATTTTTTCCATTGCAATGACTTTTTTTAGCCATTTATCCTTTATGGGAATCATGATTATAATTTAGCTCTCTTCAAACTTACATTCATTTTGGTCATTATATTGAATATTCAATAGGATTGATTTGGTAATTTCATGTTCTTGTTAAGTAAATAGATTTGGGTGCATAACAATACACTATGTGCCCAATACATTCATATCCTTTAGTTTAACTCCTAGTTTTCCCACTCTATATTCACCTATTGGTTGTTTAATCCATAGGGACTAACTTTATAAACACATGTAAAAAATAATCAACCACATCCAATTCCACTTTCTCTTGATTTATAATCTTTTCAATACTCATCTTTTAGGATAAAATTAGTGAAACAACTTCAATCATGAATGGCAACCAATACATGTTATATGTCATAAGTCATCTATTCCTTGAGAATAACAAGAATGGGTAGTTGAGGCTCCAATTCCTTAGTTGGGCTCATATCCACATTCAATGTAACCATATAGGTTACACGTGTAAGAGTTAGCAAGCCTATCAACATTGTATGAACTTCATTAGCCTTAAGGTTTCTATGTTTAATACTCCTTTTTTCTCTAACATCTAAACTTTGGATGTTCCAAATTATGGACATGCTTAAGATTTTCTTTTACAAATCAAATGGTAGTTTCAAATTTTGACTTTGTAGAAAATTCCAACATTTTTGACTTGTACATAATTGATGACTATTATCGTAAACATGCCAAATCCATCAAAATTGAATATTTTACATGTTAAATTCCTTGGCTTGTTCAATGAAAATTATTTCTACTAGGTCTATATATGTTTTATTAGCATGTGCATCTTGTTTATTATCATTTTTAGAACATCATATGTCATCTAAATGTATTCCCCTTTGATTAATTCCTTAGTGAAATTACTCTCCAAATGAGTAAAAAGATTGGGATATTTGATTACCTTCATCGATCCTTTAATAGTTAACACATCCATTGACAAATGTTTTTTAGTAATCATGTATGCTCCCATGGTATGTTTATCGTCATAATTTTTTTCATGGGATAACTTGTACTAGAATATGAAAAATACAAAACCCCCAATCGTATTCATAAACCTTTACCCAACACATATAGGTGATATTACATATATTAGTATCCCTAATATGGTCATGAAATGTTAGTTTTATCATTTTACATCTTTATGCATTTGATAATTAAACACTTGTCCAAAAGTGGGGTGTACTTTATTAGCCTAAATCACTATGGGACTTTAAAAGTGAAATAAGTTCATTCTCCTTAATCATTTCAATCATTTCACCTTGTTTAAAGTTATATCATTATAAAAGCACTATGCAATTATCATGTTTCATTATTAACTACTGTGGATTGTGTCGTTGGCTCAAGTGTTACCACATCCTCAACTAATTGTTCCTTCCAAAACCTGGTTTTTTGGAATTTATTTGAATTTTCAGGGGCAAAAATCATTTAAAAATAAATATTTTCCACATTCTAAATCCAAATCTTACCAAATAAATTCCATTAAATCTTGTTCATGAAGATCTTTCTAACAACACCAAAGGCACATTCCAATTCTTCCGAAATTTTCAGCTATGTTTTAATTTAATTTTAAATGAAGAAATCATTCAATATTCAAAAACTTTTACACCGCAAGTCCAAACACCATGAAACCAAGTTGATGCACCCCTCTTCAAGAAAGATTTCCAAATAGACCAAAAATTTGATTTGAAGCATTCTAATTTAGTGGATTTCATCAATACAAAACAAACAAATTACCTTGTTTCATAGATAGATTAACAAAATTCACTATTAATTAAAATATTCCACTACATTAAATAGGTATATATGATGGGTTTATATATATATATACCTTAGGTTATTGTACCCTAGGTTATTTTAAGTTATTCCCATTATTTTTTACTATTTAAAATTATTCCACTTAAGGATATTATTAATTATTATAAGTTATACCAACTTTGGTTATTAGAGGTTTTAAAAAATCATTTAAAACTAATTTAAGTTATTTTAAGTCATTTTACCTTATGTTATTATATGTTGTATTTTTAAAATAGCTTATGGTTATAGCCTACAACAACCTAGGATTACATAGCCTATAATGAAATGTAAATTAACTTTAAATAATGAAAAATAATCTAGGGTGAGTAACTTTAAATATCCAAAAATAACTTAGGATAAATAATTAAAAAATCCCATGTTAGAATATTTAAAATAACATAGGGTGGAATAGCTTAATATAATAAAAAAAATCTTAAGGTGGAAGAGCCAATGATAACATACAGGGTGGAATAACATATAATAGTAAAAACTAGTCTAGGTTAGAATAATTTAAAATAACCTAAAATGGATTAGGGAAGGATAACCTAGTGTGGAATAACTTATAATAACCAGGAAAAACCTAGGTAGAATAACTTAGAATGGATCAACTTATATATATACTATTAAAAAATGATAATCCAATTTTCAATTGACCTTACAAGCTTAGTGAAATGGAGAGGGCTTTAGTTTAAGCCTGAAAAATATTATTATTAAATGTTAGTTTACTACAAATGTTTAATGGTGAAATATGTTTTAATAGAAGTGACGTTAGCCAATAAAGATATTTTTGGCAATTGGACAAAATGTCACATGTGTGGAGAATACCATCCAAGGTATGGATTGAATTTAATTTGGTCATTTTTGCCTTTGCCAAATGTTAGATCAACAATGTTATCACATTTAGTTTGATTTCAAAGGATCACATGTAGCATTTGTGAAAGGTGTTTGATTGATTTAAGGAACATAACTTTAAGTTGCATATTATTAAATGCTGGATTTTTCACACTTGAATGGAATACATGGGACATATGATTTATCTTATTAGATTGGGGGTTCAAATGGCCAAAATTGAAGGCCATCTCATAGGTTTTTTGTCTAAGGGATGTTAATTAATTATGAATTTTATTGGGCATATGTAATCGTTATTGAAAATTCATCAAAGGATTTAACAACATTGTCAAACCATTGATCTAATTAACAAAGGTTGATTAGGATTTCATTTAGAGTGGGCCATAAGCATATACCTTTTACATCACAAATTTGCAATATCACGAAATTTCAATATAATCCGTGTGAAAATCATAAAACAATATGTCCATGCAAAATCCATGGGCTTCAAAGTGTAAAATTGACCAGAAAAAAACATATATTATTTTATATAAATGATGTGCTTTTTTTTGCTTATGATGTATTGATGTAAGTATGTATGATTTACATTTTAATTAAATCCTTGCAATTATCATGATGTAATTTTGCATAAAATTATGTAAATTTTTTGTATTAAACATAAACATTCACATTTGTGATTCAAAAACAATGTTTCATTTGTATGAATATTTAAGATATTGAATACATACAAATATTGTTCGTATTAACCATAACACAAAATTCATGTGATTTTTTGACAAACCAATGAAAACCAGATTTCACACAAATTTTATATGAACCTATGAAGTTTAGTAAGTTTGTGATGTAGGAATTAAAAGTTAGGTTCACATTAACTCCCATTTTGTGACACCCCATATGGGGGCAACTTTTTCAATTACATATGTAATTTATATACCTATTACATACATATTAATAATGAAATAAATAAATAATTCATTATTAGTGATTCATTATTGTTAATGATTAATTAATTAATTAATTACTAAACAATAATGGGTATTAAGTATTAGTTTAAGAAATTAATTATTAATTATCAACTAATTATTAACTTTTATTTAAAAATAATCATTATTGATTAAGTCACATATATAATTAGTAGGTTTTTTTTTAAATGTATGTAACTTGCATACTAAATAATTAACTTAACTTGATTACCTATTTACATACCTACCTACCTACCTATTCATGTACCTAATTACTTAACTATGTTTTTAACCTACATAGCCCACCCATAATGTATGCAAAATGTATATTTGACATGCCCTAAATACAACATAGTTTACAAATATACCTTGATATATTTCAAAACACGTTATAGCAAAAGATACATCTCATTATTTGGGCATTATCACCATCCACACCCTTACTATCATTGGCATAAAAAAAAACCCCAACATAAAACATTTAAGTTATTGCCTTTCCATTTCTTCCTTTGAACATCCTATTTTTCAAGATTTAGATTTTCCTCTTCATTTTGTGGCACACTTAATTTTGTTTGTTGGCTTGGATTTTTTTCCATCTCTTTTTCTTTGATTTCAACTTTATTCATGAAGATTTACAAGTTTCATCATGCATTACTTACTTTTCATTTTAACTAGATTCTTCCATTTTCTATAAGACAAAGTAAACCAAAAAAGGGTGGAGAAACCCAAGTAAATGCTAGTATTACAAAATCTAAATTCTACCTCAAACATTTTAAAATCCTAAAAATGACATCATACTAACATTTACAAAGCATAAAAATAAAATACTTTTCCCTTATCTATTTGTTATAATGCAATAAAATAACACAACAAAAGATATAAAATAATGCAATAAAGATATGCAAATTTGATGTTAATAGGTGCAAATTGTGCAAATTATAAGAAAAATTCCATTAGTGTATGTAGAAATATATTCAAAGCCTTTTTTATAAAAAAAACAAATTGACAAATACAAAATGCAATCTAAAATATAAAATATTTAAACAAATACACAAACAAACAAACATCAACATCCAAACCGCATTGTTGATGCACAAACTTATTTACGAGTTCAAGCTAATGAAGAAAATAACCAACAAACAAAGCAAAAAAATGTAAAGTTCAAACTTACCTCAAGGTCAAAGCTTGAAACAACATAGCTTCAAGACAACCATATTTGATACTAATTGAGACCTATGCAAGGCAAGTGAGGGGATGGTTGAACTAATCACGAATAACTAGCAACTCTTGCATAAGTTGAAGAAAGGATCATAATTTTTAATGGTGGGGATATGAAGGATCTTGAGAAGGAGAAATCAAGGGATTCCAACAAACCATAGATGGAAATGAGATGACAATATGTCATTATATGGAATCCTTCCATCTTTCCCAAATTGCAATAAGAAACAAACATTAATTAAATCATTGAGGTGTTAACAAATGTGACTATCTTCTCACATGTTGATATATGTGATTGCTTTCAAGAATTCATGTTCCTATACACCTTCAAGGCAACTTTCATATACACCATTTGATTTCTGGTTATATTATGTCATTTTCAGGGTTGACAATTCAAAGAAAAAAATAAATGTGGAAGACGTTCAATAAGGCCCACCCCATATGTTATTATTTACAAAATACTTATAGGCCAAGACAAAGGTTGGGTTCCCCATGCATGTATAAGGGAAAGGAACAAACTTATAGTGCGGGGTTCATTATCCTTACTTATGTGAAACTAATAAAGTTATTCCATGTCAAATATTTTTCCATACCATCTCGAAGAAACAAAAAATAAATCATTTTAGCCTTTATATCATTAAAAATTATAATGTCATGTATCCAAATGTTTATTTTTTCTTGGACTCAAAGATGTATTGTCCATACTACTTGATGTTAACCACTTTGAAATCCATATAATAACAAAATTAGAGTTTGAATTATCATTATGTGATTTCAAACTTAAAACATGATGTAAGCAATGTTGATTTTAAGTCCATCTTTACTAAGAATTAGTGAATCTTTATAATGATTAGCACATGAAGCTAATGATATCATGCACAACCCATTATGCCAAAATATTATATTATTTTCCCTTCTTCTTTTGCCCATGATCAAGATGTCATTATCTCTCCTACTTTCATCAATCAATTCTCATAGGTTTTTGCCCTTCCTTATTTAAAAATTAAAAAAATTCCCATTTCAAATTTTGTAATGGGTGTGAAGAATAGTGGAAAGGACTTGGGTGATATATAAAGAATTAGAGACAACTAGGTAGAGCTTCCTTAAAAGCTTGCGGTTTAAATTTATAATTTGAGTTATTCAACTTAAAATTCTTTTTTTCCATCCCAATTCATGAACAACACATGCATCCCAACTAGTTCTTATAATTTCATCGGGTACTTGATTTGTCAAATTAATGAACATATTCATGTCATGATTATTGTAAGACAAAAATGCAAACACAATAGTGGCCCAAAACTTTGTGGATATTAATAAACTTTGTTTATAAAAAATTTCCAACTTTAAAATCTTCGAGGAGAAAAATATGGAAGTTTTTTAATGAGACCAATAACCAATATATAACAAAGGAAACAAGGGTAGAAATATTATAAATTTAAAAATATTTAAAAATATAATTAAATTTTCTTAATATATAAACCTTTGTGGAAGATCTTAAATGTATGTTCCAATGGTTTAGGGTTACCTACCTTGCCAATGTAGGTTTTGATATATTCATACTTTCACAAAAAGTCAAATTAGATTTTGTATTACAATTCCATATGTTAATAAAGTTGTTTCCTTCATGTCTAATGATAAACACCATATTTCTTATATCTTATTCAAATATGAATAACATTTCATTGCAGTGGTTTAATGGTATCCACATGTGTGCAAATGCAAAGGCCTTCCTTGACCTTTTTTTTGGTTTTGGGTTTGATTCCCATGCATGTTTCATACCTTGGTCACAATCCCAAGGCAAAGGCCATGTTAGGTTTTCAAATACAAATGGAAATATGGTTTTAAAATATAAATTATTAACATGATTAATCTCAAAGTTTACACATAAATTGTCCCTTGCATCTTCTGCAATTTTCATATTTTATTTGACGAAAATATTTCTATAACATGTTCAAATTCATAATCACATGAGCTAAATTATCCTTCACATCATGTAAGCATGTTGCCAAAACATTTTTTTTCATTTTTTTCCAAAAAAAAAACATATTTTCAAAATCTACCATAAGTGCAGTAACCTCCCATAAAATTATTTCTCACCAATCATCACTGTGCAACACAAATTCCATCTTGATCGTATTTGTAGGAGAGTTATGGTTTTTGACTTTCATATTGACATTAGGAAGTAGGTAACCCCCTTTTTATAATTACATTCTCAACTATTCAATTAAAATTGTAATTGGAAATAAATAGCTATAGTTGCAAAATGTTTTTTTGCAATTATGCACTAAAAACATTGCAACTACAAATCAAAAACAATAGTGCAATTGAAAACAATAGCCATGTGTCACCACCACAACAATAAATATTTCACTTGCAAATGACACTTACCATTATAATTGAAGGTTGTTTTCAATTATAACCCAATGGTGGATGAACTTCATCCATTAATATTGCTTGATGTCAACCAATCCCAAGTTGCAAATTTGACTGTGTTGTAACTAAATTGGGCAAAAGGTTTAGCCAATAGTTCAATGACACATGGTGCATCCACAAAGTTGTGATTTCAATTGAGTTACAATCAAAAGGTTGATTGATGTAATTGAAATAAGTTAAAGAATTCTTTTATGGTTATTTGAAAAGAAGTTGAAAAAGTCACATGGGCTTATTACTCTTGTTTAATTTTGACACATGTGAAGTTAATACTCCCCATCTACCTTTGGCCTAGAGTTGAAAGGTTGACTGTAATGTAGTCAAAATTAAGTTGAAAGATAGGTAAATGACAATTGAAGAAAGTTTAAACTTTATTGGAATGAATACAATTGATGAACCATTTGAGTGAAAAAGAAGTTGTAAAATGAAAACATGTGTAGATCTAGTTTTGCACTTATGTAGTTCAAACATCAACTAAAGAAGTTTTTGTTTATAACTTGTTATCAAATTATCAAATTATATATTTGAACATGCACATATAATTGTCTTACCTTGCAATAAGAATGGCAAGAGAATTCAAGCAATCATTAATTTGACAACATTGTGAAAAAGGGACATTAAAATAACAAAGATAAATTAGCATGAGAAACAACTAAAAGATGTAGGAAATGTAATACAATGGCACCAAACATTTATTTAAATACACAACCATCTAGGTCCTTAAAGATAGAATGCATGAAACATAAAGACCTTTTTCTAAATGTACCAGATTTATTGAATTCCCTTTCAACAATATTATGTTCATACGTATGGAAGCAAATTACTTTGCTCCAAAAGGTTCACTCAATGAATGTAAAATAGGAGTCTTTAAATAAATAGAGCTAGCTTATAACTATTCATTAGGGCCAATGGGTGATTAATTTGTTAATTCATGCAATTACACATAAACAAACCTTGACCTTGCCACACCACATATTCATATAATAATCATGAGGTTAGTGTTTTTTAATAGAAGTTCCATGAAAACCAAATCAATATACTAAATCCAACTTAAGTTTCATGAAGTCCTAAACATGCGACTTGCCCATATATCTAACATTTGATCAAAATTTGAATTATGATTAGTGGTATTTTTGTTTTTCAAATTTGCATACTTATAAACAAAACCCAAACAAAAATTTTCTTTCCAAATGAATGGAAATTCTTACAAGCATAACATGGAAGACAATATGGGATGGAAAATACTTGGTAATTCCATCACTTAAGGCTTCATAACCATGTTCAAGCTCCTCATGTTCATGTCCATCCACCCTTGATACCTATATCATGCAATAACAATCCAAAGTCACATAGTTTAATGTTGATTCATTTTGTTGTTAATTCAATGGTCACATCACCTATGAATGGGATTAGAAAAAAGCTATGTTTTGTTAGCGACAATTGATGAATCAACATATTTCTTATAGTAGATTGTTCAACATAATGACATTGGGGACTACAAGGCTATAATGAACTTTGTTTCACAAGCATTAGAAACATGTTTGCAATAGGTACATGTTTGGTGATCAAATTAATCAACCATTGCCAAATATACCTACAAGTCTCCTATAGCTTGTTCTCCAAGCTTTTCCCAATTGGGGAATTCTTCAAAAATATATTCAATAAACATCCCAACCTACCACCAACCACATTTGTTGACTATTTAATCCAAAATCAATTGTATTTCAACCCAAAAGAGAATCAAGCTACCATCACATGTTGGAAATGCTTATCATAATCAAATAATAGGATAAAGGCCCGCAAATAAATTGTCAAGGCTACTATTCCAAGCTACATGAATATTTGAACATACATGACAATAGTTCAACATTAATCTCACACTTCATTGTGTCATAGCAAAAGTCTATAGAGGTTTCAAACCAAATATTTGCAACGTCCAAATTATCAATTAGAATGGTTGCAATTGATTAACTCATGAACACACCAATCTCCAACTTGATTGTGCCATAGGATGATTACATTACAATGTTTTATCATGTAAGCAATGTTGTCACAAATACTAATGAAACAAAGTTAACCAACATTCATTTCCTTGACAATGTTTGGAGAATAGAAATCAACTATAGTTCATTCATTAGCAAACACATGTGCTCAACAACTCACACCATGCACATGAATATCAATTAACAATTCCACAATTCACACCCAATGCAAACATTCAAATTTTAAATCCATTAAACAAAATTAATGTTTGCTTTAAGTATTGATACACACAAAACAATCAAACAAAAGCTCAAAATTACATTTCATATGCAATTGAACTTCTATACCCATCATTTGTTATAAAACATTTAAAGTTGTGAACTTTACAATTTATTATAAGTATTGATAGGATATTTCATTTGGTGATTCATGTACTTTAAGTTATTTATCATGTAGATTAATGTCATTACACAAAACAAATCAATTGCAAATGCAACAACACATGATTTACAATTCTTTTAAACACACAAACCATAAACACAAGTATCACATGGATAATATCCATAATTAAATATGTAGATTCTTGATAAACTATGTACAAATTGAATAATCTCCATACATATTAGTAGGATTAATGTATTTTATTGTATGCTTCAATTTTACACCAAGATTAACACTATGAAGGACAATCATAATATGTTTTACTATTCAATTTATCTTTTACAATGTACAACTTGACCATAATAAACACAATTAAACTTGTCACCCCACCCATGACAAGTTGTTTTACACATCACAAGTCATTAGTGAAATTGTTTTATTTGGGCTACTCCCCAAGTATATGTTAGATGTGAGATCCTTTATCTATCAAAACTTCCAATTGAACCATTAGCTTGTGAGAGATTTTTTGGTAACAAAAACTTGCACAAAGTTGCCCTCCAAGATGCAAGCATGATTTACATGTAATGCTTTATACCATATCACTATATCCATTTAGGTCTTCCACAAGAATGTGACTTCTATGAAGTTATATATGTAGTTTTCAATCAAATGTTGTAAGTTGAGAACATAACATATTAATGTACACACGTTGCAAGTTGAACAAAGAGCATCTTATCACAGAAGCATACTATCATGCAAGTTCATCATGTAATCAAAGCATTGTCCTTTCAAGGATGGTACATTCACCATTTTGAAAATAACACAATGAGTATATCTACCATCCAATCCATTTTGATGATCAATGCCATGTATAATGGGTCTCACAATTTTCCCACGTAGTAACACGTTGCATTGATGATTACAATACTTTTCATTTGATTAATCTTGTCACAATGTTGGGGAATTTAGTATATCATGAGAAGCATTCAGATGTTCCAACCATTGGCTAAACTCCATAAGTCTTGTTGTTTTTCATATTTTGATAATTTCTTACAAATATGTATGAGATTGTAAAAGAAAACTCCACAATACTTTGAAGGCCAAAGATGAAAATTCATATTGTAATCATAACCTTATGAGTGTTGTTCACAAAGTGTCAAATCATTACCTTCATCATCAATAGCAGTAATGAACTATAGGATTCCCCCACTCCCCCATTACTTTCCTTAGTTCCTTAAAGTGGGTGTAGACAAATATGTAATAATTTGCCAAAGGTTTTGGGCAAAACCATATATCAAAACATCTTTGTCATGAGTTTTTCATCTTGATGTTTACACCATAATTTTCAAATTGACTTACAATCATAAGAGATTACGTATCTATGAAATTATAGAAACACTTCCACAAAAATTTGAGGTAACATGACAATGAATGCAGTCATAACCTTATGAGAGTCGCTCACAAAGGACATATGGTCGCCTTCACTAGGAATAGTAGTGAATGAGGTGCCATCACTAACCATTAACTTCATCGGCTCTTAATAGAAGGTGTAGAAAAATAAATAATAACGAACCCCAATTTGTTAGACAAATGATTTTACAAAATCTACATCCCAAGTTTCCAAAAGCAATGGGAAAACTCAATCATGATGTTAGTTAGCACCCAAGAAACATAGCTCAAGAAACTACACATGAATTATGTAAGACTCCTTCATGCTTGGATGTTGTATGTCATCATGGTCTTGTTATCCCTCCATCAAGAATGTTTGCATTGACCTTGATTAGTTGTGCAACAAATGTAGAATGATTAATAATACCAAAATTGCATGCTTGCTAGATGTCAAACCAAATGAGCTATTTTGTGCAAGACCTATATATTTATTAGCAATATCTACTCATAAGATAAGTAAAATTTAAATGGATCCCAAAGCTTGAATGAGATTGGTTTGTCATGCCACTATTTGACACAAAAACCATATTGCTCTTTTGATTGCCATAAAATTTGTTTAGGCAATTAAAAAAATATTTTTCAATCTCTAGACATGCCAATTCACTAGCAAAACAAACCAATCAATAAGATCTATTTTTGACGTTCGCATTGGAAACAAAAGTTAAATCAAAGATCCATTGAAGAGTGTGCACGACATAGAACTACCAAACATAAGACAAAGACCATGACAACAACAAATGACCTTCATGTTTGACATGCACATATTCCTTCATTGTATGATTTTCAAAAAGGATTTGGGAAGACCAAGCATGTGTGATTTTCCAAGAAAATGGAGTGGAAACCTTTAACCAAGTCAACACTTCTTTTGTTGTAGATTTGTGTGATTCATTCTTGTTCATTTTTCTATGACTATTGTGGTTTGTTTGTTTATGAATCTTTTGATCATTTGAAATCTTTTTAGAGGTGTGATTATTTACACATGGAAGAAAAGGGTTTTCTTTGAGATTTGGAATTCTAGAACACCATCCATTTTCAATTGGTTGTGAACATATCTTTACAAGGAATTCAAACATGGCGATGGATGTTTGCCATGCAAAAGACACAATGAAGGATAACCAACCACAATTGAAGAAGAGAATCCAAACTAAGGAGATTATTATTTTCTAATGAAGAAAAAAAACCACGCCATAACAAAAAATGTAATTCACAAGATAGGTTGCAAGAGTGAAGGAAGAGGAAAAAATAATGAATTAACATAACCCATTCCTTGCAACCCATGATACCTTCTTACTAACTTTGGGTTGTTGAAAAGGACGATGAAGTTGTAGTGATATGTTTTGTCCCATTTGGTCAACAAGTTGTCCAAAATAGGCCTTGAAGTTTGATGGTAGAAATGTTATTGTAATCATTGCCACACCTCAATAACTTATTTTCCACCCCCTTCCCCACTTTTTTTCTTTCATTCTCATTCCTTTTTTTCTTTCCATTCCTTGCTTATTGTAAACCTACATTTGCATCCAACAAACGTAGTACTAAACCATTTATTCACAAATTTTTCCTACAAAATCTAAAACAAAAAAGTGGCTTGCACAATCTTTCACACTGATGCAAGCTATAAAGGACTTGAAATTAACGTTTGATGATATGCATTGCACTAAGTTGCATGACATTTTTTGCCTTGTATCTTATTTATGTGCATTTACACATTTGTGAAAAACACTTTTGATGCATCTTCTACTGTTACAATGCTTAAAAACATGTCCAAGGTGTTGTGGCATAACCTGCTTGTCTTCATCAAGCTCCCCATCCCATCAATTATAAATTTTACCCAAATAACCCAAGACAAATTGAGGCGCTTAAAAATCTAACATTTTTATACTTCACAAACTTTTTATTTTTTTATTTCAGCTTATTTCATTTTTGGAAGTGAGTACCATAAATTTATAATTATTGTTTGACATTGAATAAAATTTCCAAATATTCACATTGAAAAAATAAAAATAAGAATGGGGTGGCATGCTCAAATTTATTGACATTTGAATTAGACCAACCTTAAACATCAATCTTGCAATCCTTGCCACTAAATTACCAACTTAAACATGAATACATATGTTGTACCTTGTATATTTATTTTAGATTTTCTAAAATTTTAAGTATTAAACTAGTGTTTCCACACCCATAATTAATTCAATAGTTGACATGTATTTCAAAACAAAATGTCTTTCAATGGCATGGATGGGATATCCTAAGCTAACCACGTTCACATTGATGTCCATTCATTCACCTTTGTTGAATGCCCATTGTTGTTCATGTGGCATGCCATGAAACATCCCCATCAAATGTAGCCAAACTTTACACTCATATACTATATGTTTGAAATTACATATAAGCATATAGATCCCACAAATATTTTGCTTGGTAAACTTTGTAGATATAATCTAAATGCAACTAGTACCATAAAAAGCAAGCTACTTGGACAAATGTATTTATTATAGCATAATGCATATTTGCTTTAGTGATGTTGATTTGAGAAGGATTGGAACCAATGGGGTGATATCCATGAAATAACATTTTTCTTTCAACTTATTTAAATGTTTAAAACAAATCCTCATTACAAATATAAAATAAAATAACAATATTTTGGAATAATTTTTGGATTGAAGTATTTTATTAGTTATGTGTGGGCCCAACTTGGGCAAATATGGCCTTTTAGAAAAAATGGATCAATCAAATTTTAACATGCAAAATCATTGCAAACTCAAAGCCGCCTATCAATATACATATTTGCCATTTATATGGCTGCAATCTAGTAACAATAGTGGTGAGTTTATGACTTTATTATTAACATCAACATGGGTATGTTAGGATGGAAACCATCATATGCCAATGCAAATGCCACACTTCAATTGAAAAGATATTTAAGCAAGTTTGTTTTGCAAATAAATTCAACTTTTGCATGAAAGTTTAAATACGTAAATAGTACATGTATAGTTGCATGAAGGCAACTATACATAATACCCATTCCCTTGCACATCAATTGAAGCTATCTAATAAAGATCAATGCCATAATCCAATCTAATGTCCCTATGTATTCCATATTTATGTGTGTAGCATTTGTTGATTGCAAGGCACAATATTGACATTGAATACGGTTTTACCAAATCAAGCCCAAGCAAGTAACGTACCCAACATAGTCCATGAAAATGAACAAGCAAAGGAATATGGTGATCGCACACATAATATATTGTCACAAAACTAGCATTTTGGCAATTTCTACCCAATTAATAATTAAAAATTCATTTTAATTTTTCAAAATTTTGCTTGTTAATGTTAAGTACAAGAGGTGCACATGTTATTCATGATGTACAATGGTAGACATGTTATTTACAACATACATGTAATGGGAGACCGGTAGCAGGGACAATCCTTTGCTTGAAGCAGGTCAATCCCCAACCAACCCTAATGTGGACCCCAAGTCCTCTCAGGTGGACATATGGGACTTATACAATCATGAAATCCTATGATTAGCTTTGTATGCATCAAAGATGTTGTAAGTATATTAGACATTATCTACTTCCTTTATGAAATGTGAAACTTTACAACAAAGGTGCATGAGAAAAAAATAGGTGGGTAAGTTATATGAAGTTCCTATTAACATTCACACTTTTGATCTTCAAAAGGTGTGTTTTGTATGCAAGAAATGAAATAACTACACAACACACAAGAATTGCTCAAGCAAAAAGTTTCGATGTTGTTTGGTAATCAAATTATTGGTGTTGAAGTAAATCTCTTTTTGTAAAAATGCTATACATGAAGTTCTTAATTGAGTAGAATTTGGGAAGGGGGTGGGGGGATGGGTATTTGAAGATTCTATAACAAAATTGTATGACACAATCCTCAATTATAAGAAGAGTCATGAATGTTGTTCTATACAGAAAGTTCCACCCATGACATGAAAGGTATTCCCTCATGATCCTAATATTTTTTGAAGATGGAAGACTTATGAAATACAATGTTTGGGAAAATACACATGTGTTCTATGCAAGAAAATCGCTTATCTATGCCCATATTCTTCATCAAATGAAGCATTGCCATAATAGGATCTTGCAAATCTTCTGAATTGATACTCAGTTTCATTAAACCATACTCAAATTTGTTTACTTTCTAGTTACACTCCAAGTGGGGATGAAACATGGATTAGAAGGTCAAACTAGGGTCCAAATACAAGAGGACTTTACAGAACACTCCAATATTGGGAGGTTAACCAGAGTTGCCCCAGTTGACAACCAGTTCTTGTTTTGGTTATAAGTTATTGCAATTGACTAAAACTAAAATTTTGAATCCCAACCTGAACTTGAAGTGTATCTAGAGAAGTAGTTTGTTGGCCTTGCCTACCAAGGCAAGGATATTGTGTTTAGATTCATTATAGAGTATAGTAGCTTAAGAGATTTTGACCCCTAGGTAATAGGGTCTCTTTTCATACGAGGATTTTTGAAAGATGATGTTTTGGCTTGTGTTGAAACTTGAGATTAGTTATAGAGTTATAATATCTTGAAGGATTTTGGTTTCTTTTGGAGGATTTTTTGAAAATTAAATTTTTGCATGGTGAAATATTTGAGTTTTTCCATAATCTTCTTTTGCCTTGAGATACTTTTTATTGTAAATGGCAAGGCCACAGTGTGACACACCACTTGTTGCACTTTGTATCTCATACTAGTATATCCTATCCTACCCAAACCAAGATAAGTAAGTGTCCAGCCCAAATTGGAATTGGGATAGCCTAAATCAGCCCTAAATCAACTTTCAGCTTTAAAAATAACCTTAATCACCCCACAAAAATAACCTTATCAGTGTCAAAATAACCTTTGTGAGTATGGATGGATTTTAATTATGCCTAAACAACTTTAATGTGACTTTAATCATTCCTAAAAGTCTTAACAAAATAATACTAGTTAATTGATAATTGAGTGAAAACTGTCAAAATCATTTATCAAATAACCAACAACTTGTGGTTTTTCCCAATGTTGGGCAGGTATTACAAATTGCACCAAATACCTATCGGGTATCAGAGTTGATAATCATGGTTATCAAAAAAATTCAAATACCCAATTCTGATGTAGAATCATGGATATCAAAAAATGAAATACCCGTCTCTTATATAAGCATGGTTCTCAAGTGGGTTTTTTTTTTAAAAAAAAAAGCCAAATCACCACCCAAAACTACCAATTCTTTGCCACTCCTTTTTTGAAATAACAGAGCCAGAGGTTCTTTGACATTGATTTGCCCACAAATACCCAGAACCGGTGGGTCTTTGATTTTTTTTTCCCCCCCCCAAATATCTGAACCTAGCAGTTCTTTGATTCCAATTTTTTTCAAGTGCCCGAAACTGGCAGTAATAAAAAAAAAAGTCCAATACCCACCAAACACTGGTTTTTTCCTTAGCAAATGTTTTTGCCAAGAGGGGATTTTTTGAAAAAGAAGGCAAAATGGGTGTTTTTTTTTGGGTCTTATATTTGCCAAATTTCAAAAAAAAATCTTAAAAAGTTTGCCAGATTTTTTTCTGTATTAAGTTCCAGCAGGTAGTATACAAATATAGAAGAATGCTTAAATATTTTTTATTTTCATAGTTTGTTTATAGCCAGATTTTACCAGACCGTCTTATGGATGATTGCCATTTCAGTAACCTCACAAAATTAGGCAAAAAGAAGATAAAAAAGGGCACTGCCATATTAAGCAGAAAAACAAATGATAGATTTGAACTTAGAGACCCTAATTTACACAAATCATGGAATATTTGTAATATTTAGAAATAATTTTAAATGGATTTTAGATGTATATTTGTAGATGAGAGACAATCCTCTAGGGGGTTTATTTATGGATTTAGATTTAGATTTTTTTACCGTGGTACCAACGTGGGTGCTAGTTCACCCAAGGCCTAGTCTAGTGTAGATGCTGGTTCACCCTGGCCCTATTCCCAGGCCACAGTCAGCAGCAGAAGTCAGGACATACCAATGGGTAGGGTTTAGGGTTTAGGGTTTAACCCTAACTAGTGAAAAAACTAAATGCTATTTAGGAGCCAGCCTTCTTCCTATCCACAGGAAATCAGTTCAGGCCATTAGAAGCCTGCCACATCACAAGATGTTCAGTGACACTTGGCACTCCTGGGTGATGGCATGAGTCACTCCTCCTACATGACTCACTCCTCATATATGGATGGATGTGAAGTGAAGTCATCCATCCATAAACAACAAAGGGGTGTGTCACACTGTGGCCTTGCCCTTTGCAATTTAAAAAAGTAAAATATCTTAAGGCAAAAGAAGAAGAATTTATGGAAAAACTCAAATATTTCACCATGCAAAAAATTATAATCTTCAAAAAATCCTCTAAAAGAAACCAAAAATCCTTCAAGATATTATAACTCTATAACTAATCTCAATTTTCAACACAAGCCAAAATACCATCTTTCAAAAATCCTCATATAAAAAAATAGACCTATTATTTATTTATTTATTACCTAGGGGGCCAAAATCCCTTAAGCTACTATTATTACACTCTATAATAATGAATCTAAACACAATATCCTTGCCTCGGTAAGCAAGGCCAAATAAACAAACCCCTCATGGATTGTCTCTCATCCATAAAACCCCAACTTTACAAATAAACTGAGGATATTTTCTCATCCTCTTGTCCCGCACACGAGCCTTTGAAGTGGGTACCTACCTATTTTTGAGAACACTAGTTTGGTCCATTGAAAAAATTGTTTTCATATGGTTTTCAATAATTCATCATTATTTATGTCAATGTCAAATTTAATTTAAATTAATATACATTTATTTCATGGATATGAAAAAACACTTATAAATTTGTTTTTTCATATTCATGTCGGTGGATAGGGCAAAAGAGTGAGGTAGTTATAAAATGGAGATAGTTATTAGGAAAGGTGGGAGATAGTTATTAAGAAAGTTAATAGGAGAAAAAAAAAATTATTAAGAAAGAAATGAAGAAGTTAGGCTTGAAAATGAGATAGTGATTTAAAAAATTGTCTTTGGAATGGTTCATGGATGAAAAAAAAAATACAAAAGTCAAATTTTAAAATCATCCTTCCGTAAATTTGGTTACCTATTGGAACTTAATATAGAACTAGGAAATTTTTTATTTTTTGAAAATGATCATTGGGTACTAAAACCCCAAAAGTTTAATATTTTAGTCATTTTGAAAAAAAGAATCATCAAGGAATAGTCACCAAGGGAAAATAATAGTATAATAATAATAATAATAATAATAAATAGTGGTGTAATGATGACTTTATCCCTACACCTTATGGCAAATTTATAGATTCATGAAGATAGTGAACATTCCGAAATTTAAAGTCTACTA
>Ga0116229_10003138_pt1 | contig 27144 bp, 27 predicted proteins | sample S1TSphgellanicum_3_FD_87313 | JGI IMG/M metagenome (GOLD analysis project Ga0116229, IMG submission 87313) | Host-associated microbial communities from peat moss isolated from Minnesota, USA - S1T2_Fc - Sphagnum magellanicum MG | ecosystem: Host-associated > Plants > Peat moss > Unclassified... | reverse complement strand
TCTGAATTACCCAAAATTTTGCTGCTTCTCTCTTGAGCTTCCTCTACCATTTTGTCGGAAATATCGCTTCCATAGACTTTAGCTCCTGCTGCTGCTAAAGGTATGCTCAGACTCCCTACACCACATCCAGCATCACAAATTGATAATTCTGCTAAATTGCGATCATCTTTTAACCAGCCGATGACTGTGTCTACAGTTTGCTGATGTCCATTGCGAATATCTAGTTGGACTTTATTAACTTCGCCATCTCCATAGATCCGCTTCCAACGGTCAAAACCTGTGGAATTAAAATATTCGCGAACTATTGTTTTATCGTCGGCTGCGTGCATAAAATTTTTATCTTAATTAACCCAATTTGTCAACTCATAAATTAAAGTTCGTAGTTGTGCTGTCTCTTATAAATTTCAAATTTACTGGTACCCAAGCGCAACTACGAATTGTCAGGCGCAAGGCCTTGCGCCCCTACTATACTATAGATCCTATTTAGTTGTATATTCTTTCCCAAGAAAGTTCTTTTGTTACATCATTTCCATGCCATCTTAATAAATTAGCGGGTTGGTTAACTGCTATGGTTGGTAAATTGATCGCCTTTCTTGGTGCATCTGTAGCTAGGTAAATGGCTGTTTCTAAATTGCAGATCCCCCATTTATATAAGTTTTGCACTCCTACTAGGAGAGGAAATGTGGTTCCCGATAAAGTCCCATCTAGTAATCGGGCTGTACCATTGACGACTTCAATTTGCCGATTATCCCAAGGATAAACACCGTCTGGTAATCCCAGAGGAGCTAGAGCATCGCTGACAATGAATAATCCTTGACTAGCATTCACGAGAATTTTCAAGATCAAAGGAGTTACATGTTGTCCGTCGGCGATGAAACTACACATGACATCAGGATGATTCATGGCTAAACCCAATAATCCTGGTTCGCGATGGTGTAATGGTGGCATAGCGTTGAAGGCATGAGTCACCATGGAAGCTCCTAGCTCAAAAGCGTGTTCTGCTTCGATCGCTGTGGCTTGCGAATGTCCCAAGCTGACGGTAATTCCTAAGGAGCGTAAGTAGGGGATGACTTTACCTTGGGGGTCTAACTCTGGAGCTAAGGTAATTACCTTAATCAGATTTGCATAATCGCCTATGAGTCGCTTGACTTGCTCTAGATTCAGAGGGAGGAGATATTCCGCTGCGTGTGCTCCTCGTTTGTAATAGTTCAAGAATGGACCTTCTAGGTGAACTCCCAAAATTTTGGCAGATCTACTGGACGTGGGCTTGTAATTAGCAATTACAGCCAGCGATCGCTGGATGCTCTCCACAGAACTTGTCACCAAAGTAGGCAAATATCCATCCACTCCTACATCCCAAAGAAATTCCGAGATAGTCGGGAGCATATGGGCATTTTTAGTATTTAGATCGGGAAAAGCTAATCCCAGTCCTCCATTGATTTGTAAATCTACGCCACCCAAGGAAATCCAGTCACCAGCAACATCCAAAACTCGATAATTCTGTGGTAGATGGCTGTTTCCTTGGTTTCCCATAGGCAGAATTTGCTCAATTATCCCTTGAGAATTGACCAGGATAGTTTGGAAATTGGGATAACCTGGTAATCGGGCATTCAGAATATTTAGATCCGTCAAGATAGGGCTTAGTGTTGCTGTCGTCATGACCATTCCAGGAAAATTACTCAAATCTACTTATAGACCCATATTCACAACAAACGCTGGTTTTATCCGGTGATGACTATCTGATGGTCCGGGTAATGGGCTATCATACCTGCTGTAATAGTAACATCAGAAGTTTTGGGGGCGATTTAACCATGAAAAGCAGCCTAGCAGCAAGTATCATTACTTACCTGAGCCTAAATCAGTTTTATTGTTTCCTTTTATGTATCACAACACCCCTATTGATTAATTCTTTTAATATTGTAGCGCTCGCTGTACCAAAAAAAATTGCCCAAATACCAATAGAAGGCAATATTAGTCGTCCTACTCTCAAACTTGGTAGTCAAGGTGATCAAGTGTCTGAATTACAAGCTGCTCTGAAAATTTTAGGTTTTTACACTGGAGCAGTAGATGGTATGTACAAAAAAACCACAGCAAGTGCTGTTATCAGGTTTCAACAAGCTGCTGGCTTAAATCCAGATGGTATTGTGGACAATGCTACTTGGCGAAAGCTTTTTCCGTCTGTATCTGAAGCTACATCAACTATTCCTACTTCCAGCCCAACCAGCCAAAATGCTAATAATATTTCAGATACTCCTGTTTCCCCTAAATCGCCAAAAATCCCCCGCAAATCTGAACTAAAGCCCAAGAATCATCCCCATGAAAGTACAACTCTCAGCGATAACTCTGCTCCTGGACGAAATCACCAGTTAAATTCAGGTATAATTCAACCAACACCTCCTAATCAACGAGTTCCTGGAATTCAATACACATCAGCAGGATGGCCTATTTTACGCCCAGGTATGCGTGGTGAAGAAGTAGCAAAGCTCCAAAGACTTTTGCAAAAACTGGGTTTTTTAGCAGGTGGTGTAGATGGAGATTTTGGCGCAACAACATTAACATCTTTGAAAGCTGCTCAAACACACTATGGTTTACAGCCTGATGGTATAGTTGGCGGGGTTACTTGGGAAACCTTCTTGCGTCAATTACCTCGACGACGTTAAATTTCACATTGCGAAATCACATGAAACACTTTTTATTAACTTGGATAAGTACTGCTATAGCATTACTACTTACTGCTAAAGTTGTTCCTGGATTTAGTGTTACTACTTTTGTATCTGCTCTAACGGGAGCTATTGCGATTGGTTTAGTTAATGCTTTTATTCGCCCCATTATAGTTTTGTTATCACTACCCGTTAACTTACTCACTTTCGGACTTTTCACATTTGTAATTAACGCTTTAACTCTTTTACTAGCAAGTGCGCTGACTCCTGTTCCTGGATTTGTCATTCATGGATTTCTTCCTGCTTTTTTTGGTTCAATCGTACTATCAGTTATCTCTAGTATTATTACTTACTTTCTCAGACCACTTGAGGGATAAGCTTGAGGGATAAGTTTTAATTCACCGCTCTGATGTACTGCTTGAGCAACAGCTATTGTGATCGATCCAGTTAAATCTGGTAGTCGCACAATTTGTTTAGGTACTAGTAGCAAACTTATGGGAGCCAGTTGGGAAGCCGCTAGAATCGCCGATGCTTCTGCTACGCTTGGGACTCCCACTTTTTTTAGTGTAATTTTTGTGGGGTTAGGCACATTTACATTACTTAAATCGGTGGCTGTAAACATCTTGAAAAGTAAATTGCGTTGGCGACAAAAATCTACTAAAGCAACCTCTGAAGCTTTAGTATCAATCGTCGCCATACCTACAAGATCATGATCAGCAAGCTGATGTTTTTGCATAGTTTGTCCAACTGCTATGTTGACCAACTGGGATGAAATTCCTCTTTGACAACCAATTCCTATCCATAATATTGGCTTTTGACTCATATAAAAAAATCAGTTGATTGAGTAACAACACTAAAAAAATTAAAAAATATCGGGAAAGTGATACTTTGAATACTTTTATTCATAGCAAAAATGGATATATTCTGTACATCTAGCACAGTAGGAAACACCAGGGGAGAAGCAATGGTATTGGTAAAAGATAAAGTGTATTAGGTAAATTTACCGCTTTATTTTTACTCCATTTCTACCCTTGTGGCGTAAGCATTTCATCTTGGTGTTCCGACTTGATCAATTACTCCGCCGTAGCACACTCCCAACAGCTACGGCGGAGTTTTACTCGCTAAGATAGAGCATTTTTAGCTCTTTAACAATCTTAAACCATTAAGCGTAACAAGGATAGTCGAACCTTCGTGACCAATTACTCCTATGGGAAGGTTAATCGCACCCAGAAAGTTACCTATTAATAGTAAAAGGATAGAAGCCAATGCGATCGCAATATTTTGTTGAATCACTTGCTGCGATCGCCGACCCAAAGTTATCCCCAAAGCAATTTTTTCTAACTTGTCCGCCATCAATACTATATCCGCCGTTTCCAGAGCTACATCACTACCATCTCTCCCCATAGCGATTCCAATACTCGCTTGAGCTAAAGCTGGCGCATCATTAATTCCATCTCCTACCATTGCTACTGTTTCATAGCGTTTTTGTAGATGACGAATTACATCCAACTTATCTTCTGGTAAGAGTTCTGCGTGGACTTGCTCAATCCCTACTGCTTGAGCCACAGTCTGAGCAGTTTGAGCATTATCCCCAGTTAATATAACAATTTCTTCTATCCCTAACTTGCGCAATCGTTCAATAGCTAAAGGTGCTGTTTCTCTCACCTTGTCAGTGATCGCCATAATTCCCACTATAGTCATTGGTGCTGTTGCTGATTTAGTCTGACTTTGAGCTACCCAAACCACTGTTTTACCTTCTTTTTGGTAACTTTCAGCTATTTCTGGGAATTTTTCGGGTAAAGTAGGGACATATTGCTGGATAAAAGCCGCATTTCCCACAACTAGCTTTTGTTCTCCTACAATACCTAAGATTCCTAATCCTGGAATCGCTTGGACATCTATAGCACGGGACCACTCCAATCCATCTGCTGCTTGGACAATTGCTTTTCCAATGGGATGTTCAGAATTTGATTCCACTGCTGCTGCTAGGCGCAAAACATCATTTTCAGTAAATCCATCCTGAGCAACTACGTGAGAAACTTGCAATTTTCCTGTAGTCAGAGTTCCAGTTTTGTCAAAAGCGATCACCCGGACTTTCGCCATTATTTCTAATTGAGCACCATTTTTGCAGAGAATTCCTTGTTTTGCACTATTAGCGATCGCTGACAGTAAAGTAGGCATAATTGCAGCCATTAAAGCGCAGGGAGAAGCGACAACTAAAAAAGTCAAAGCTCGATAAATAGTTACTTCCCAATCCCAACCCAAGATATAAGGTGGTAAAATCGCCAACAAAATCCCAGAAATGACAATTACCTTTGCATAACCACGTTCAAATTTTTCAATAAACTGTTGATTAGGAGGAGCTTCAGTTTGCGCCTGTTCTACCAGATGGATAATTCTTTGAATCAAATTGCTAACAGGCGGTTTATGTACTTGTAACTTCAAAGCACCATATCCATTCAGAGTACCTGCAAAAACTTCCTCTCCCACCGTCTTTTCTATGGGTATTGACTCTCCTGTAATCGCAGCTTGGTTAATCGTGCTGTAACCTGATATAATCAAACTATCTGCGGGAATCAACTCTCCTGGCTTAACAATTATTTCATTTCCTACCTCTAGCTCCCCTACAGGAACTATTTTTTCACTTCCTTCAAACAGAATCCGCGCTGTGTCAGGTGTTAAATTCATCAAACTTTGAATACTCCGCTCAGTCCGCCTCATGGCGTAACCTTCCAAAGCACCACTAGTAGCAAAGATCAGGATTAAAATCGCTCCATCAATAATTAAGTTATATTCCCGCTTCCACAAACCAAGAATAGCCGCGCCCAAAGCCGCTAAAATCATCAGTAGGTCTACATCTAACTCTTTTTCCTCGAATAAAGTAGTTAGTCCTTCACGAGCACTTTCATAACCACCGATAACATAAGCTGCTGGTAAGAGAAAGAGGGCTAAACCCAACCAGCCGAAATTTAAAGCTAACCAGCCTAGTAGTAAAAGTAATCCACAGAATAAAGCTGCAACAATGTCTCCGTGTTCTTTGGTCAATTGGTTAAAACGTTGGATGGAAAGCATGGGAGTAATCACACCAAATAACTCCCCTCACTCTAAACCTTGACATTAATGTTAAAGTCAAGACTTACCAGAATGAAAATCCCTCTACAAAATAGGTTTAAATAAATCTCTTAGTCCGTAGTTGCGCTGGACTCGCAATCAAAATTTTAATCCAAGCGAGTTCTGTTAATCTTACAAAACTTCACATACTTATAATTATTTTGATCTATCTACTTACCCATATATGAGGAATTGAGCTCGTCGTCTGATAAATCTTCGAGTTTGTTGGGACACCATTTGCTTTTTGCAGCTAATTGGGCGTTAATTAAGGTACATGTTCGTGCTAAATCAGAAATACCCGCATATTCGGCTTGCTCAAAAGATGTAAGTGAGTTGTTTCTTTTCTTTTCTAGTAGTTCTTCAAATCGACATTGCAATTTATCAGTAAATTTAAATAGATAAGTATCCCCGAATTCATTTATCCTGATACCAGAAGAGATTAAAGCTGAAGGTTGAACCATTAGTTGGGTAATCATTGCGTCCTATTTCGATCTATCTATTACGCATTAATCAATTCTATCACGAATTTTTTAAATCAGTAGCGATCGCTGCGCCCACCTCCTTGGGACATCCCATAAGCTGCTAGCAAGAGAAAGATGACTAAACCCAACCAGCCGAAATTTAAAGCAAAAATGAAGTATGAGCCAGCCAACGAGGTAATCTTAGAATGGAAAAACTAGAACGCTATCGTACTTATATCAAAGACTTGTTGAGTTGGTATGCTAAATTATGTAAGTCTGATGATAATGCTGAAACGCAAATAGTTTTTGATACTGAACGCGACCATTATCTAGTTGTACATACTGGTTGGGAGAATCGCCAGCCTGTATATGGGTGCGTGTTACACCTGGATATCAAAGGTGAACAAATTTGGATACAACATGACGGTACTGAGATTGGGATTGCTGATGAGTTGGTCAAGCTGGGAGTACCAAAGTCAGATATTGTTTTAGCATTTCGCGAACCGTTTGTCAGACAATTCACGGGATTTGCTGTGGGAGCAGTTTCTGAAGACTCTGGTAGTTGACTATGATCAGGAAAATGCTTAGGACATTGTATATGATATAAATTGCCAAAAGTAGGTAAAATAGTCCCATAAACCAGTATTTTATCTTCTTATGTCGTGGCTTCCAGGGAAAACGTTAAAAAATCGCACTTACCAGATAGAGAAGGAAATAGGGGAAGGAGGGTTTGGACTAACATATAAAGCCAAGCATCTAGAATTAGACTCTCCGGTGGTGATCAAAACTCCTAACGCCAGATTACGCAGAGACGCGAACTACCCAAAATTTGTGGAAGGATTTCGCAAAGAAGGGAAAATCTTGGCGAAAATTAGTCATGAAAATCCTCATCCAAATATTGTCTACATCAGGGACTTATTTGAAGAAGAGGATTTACCATGCTTAGTCATGAACTTTGTTCCTGGAGAGAACCTATATTATCTAGTTCAGAAGCAAGGAAGATTATCAGAAAGTACAGCAATAGAATATATCAAGCAAATAGCTAGCGCGTTATCAAGCTGTCATCAAGCAGGAATAATTCATCGGGATGCGCATCCGGGAAATATGATTTTACGAGAAAAGACAGATAAAGTGGTGTTGATAGATTTTGGGTTAGCGGGAAATGTGAATACGCAAAGTATAAATCAAAGTGCAAATCAAGCGTTTGCGCCTTGGGAACAAATGATAGAAGGGGAAAAAGCTGTAACGATAGATGTTTATACAATAGCTGCATCTTTGTTTTATTTGGTGACAGGGGAAACTCCCACGCCATCGTTAGCGAGAAAGTTGATGAATAAGCCATTGGAACCACCGATAAAATACAATGGAAAAATTAGCAGTGGGTTAAATGAAGCGATTCTCAAGGGATTAGAATTAGAAGCAGGGAATCGTCCCCAAAGTATAGAGAAGTGGGTGGAGTTATTAGGTGATAGAGGTTATCAAGGAACAGAGAGGTTATCAAATTTTGAATATGTAGTAGGGAAAATAGAAGTAAAACAAACAGGTTTATTCGGAGGTAATACGGAAATAAAAGTAAAGAGATATAGTCAAAAAGGGAAATGCTTCATAGAAGAGTTGGGAAACAAAGTGAAGTTGGAAATGGTAGAAATTCCTGGGGGTGAATTTGTCATGGGTGCGCCAAAGGAAGAATCAGCAACTAGCGATCATCAAAGACCACAGCATCAAGTGACGGTTAGGGGATTTTTTATGGGTAAGTATCCTGTAACGCAAGTGCAATGGAGAGAAGTGACAAAACTCCCCCAAATAAATCGGGAGCTAAAATCAGAACCATCTCATTTTAAAGGAGATAATCGTCCTGTAGATAATGTTTCTTGGTATGATGCGGTGGAATTTTGCGCACGTCTATCAAGACATATGAAAAGAGAATATAGATTACCGAGTGAAGCGGAATGGGAGTACGCATGTAGAGCAGGGACGAAGACACCATTTCACTTTGGAGAAACAATAACAGCAGAAGTAGCGAATTACAATGCTAATTATATATATGGAAAAGGAGTCAAAGGAGAATATAGAGAAGAGACAACGGAAGTAGGGAAATATGGAGTAGGCAATGAGTATGGATTATATGAAATGCATGGAAATGTATGGGAGTGGTGTTTAGACGATTGGCATAATAATTATGAGGGAGCACCAAATGATGAAAGAGCGTGGTTTGAGGACGAGAATGAGAATCTTTATCAAAAGCAAGATCGTGCTGTGCTGCGCGGTGGGTCTTGGAACAATTCCCCTGATCTCTGCCGTTCTGCCATTCGCGTCAGGAGCGCGCGCGACTACGCGAACAACAACCTCGGTTTTCGCGTCGTGCTCTCTGGCGTTGCGAGGACATTATAGCCCTTTATACTTTTGCTCTTTTGCCCTTTGCAAATCCAATGTCGCCATAGGCGACACGAATTTTTTTCAGGAAAATAAAGACTATGGACGCTATTTATAAATAGCTGATAGCGGCGATTTCTCTATTAACAGTTAACAGAGTGCAAATTTTTCATCAAAAAATATCCTAGATGATAGATGTGTTGAACAAATTCCATCAAGGAAAATATGGTAAGGATGATGGTTTGACAAAAATCACCAATTCCATAGGATCACCATCTGATAAAATCAACCTTTATGAAACGCGACACTATCTTCTATTCTCTATTTCAGCAGTACCCAAATATCCTATTTGATTTACTAGAGAATCCCCCGTCCAATGCTGCAAATTATCGCTTCGATTCCGTAGCAGTGAAAGAACCGAAGTTTGAAATTGACGGCGTATTCTTACCACCAGAAACATCGCCACCAGGAACTATCTATTTTTGCGAATTACAGATGCAAAAAGATGAAACCCTGTATGAGAGACTGTTTGCAGAATCGATGGTATATTTTTATCAGCGAAGAAAAAAATTTAGTGATTGGCAAGCGGTAATAATTTATCCAAGTCGCACCATAGAGCAAAAGGAAAAAAGACCGTATAGAGCATTTCTAAATTCTGACCAAGTACATAGGATATACTTAGATGAATTGGGAGAATTTAGCGAATTACCCTTGGAAGTAAGTTTATTAGTATTGACATGCTTGAAAGAGGGAGAAACACCAGAAGCAGCAAGGTACTTAGTCAATCGCACCCAGCAAGAAATAAAGGAAGACAGAGCGAAACGTGCTATAATAGAGACTGTTGGGAAGATTCTTTCTTATCGATTTACGAATTTAAGTAGTGCGGAGATAGAAGCTATGTTAGGAATCAGCTTTGAACAAACTCGGTTATATCAGGACTTAGTTGCATCCGCCGAGGCGCGGGGTAAGCAGGAAGGTAAGCAGGAAGGTAAGCAGGAAGGTAAGCAGGAAGGACAAGCATCTCTCATGGTGACTATGCTATCTAAAAGATTTGGGGAAATTCCCGCTCAACTAACAACCCAGATTGAAACCTTATCATTAAAACAGATAGCAGCTTTGAGTGACGCTTTTTTCAATTTCAACAGTTTGGGTGATTTAGCAAATTGGCTACAAACCTTATCACTGAATCAGAATAATGGAAATCTCAGGTAGAAGGGAACAGGGAACAGGCAACAGTAAAATTCCTGTCATTAAAATTAAGAATTTGTCTAGGTTATGGATTGCACAATCCTACTATTCTAGATGACGATGGCGTGAAGGAGGTGGAGTATCTGGTGACTGGGTATTCCCCCATTGAATTTAAATAATTGAACCTATAATACTTAACTTTATTTAGCTTTCTCTAATTCTATTCAAATTTCATCAAAGCTAATATCAATATCTAAATCATGGTTAATATTTCCCCAGACGCTACAAGCATCAATCTTGTCTAAATTTAACTCTTTTTTCTTGGTTGATAGCATGGGGATAGTTACGATGTATGACTCCCCTTACTCTAAACCTTGACATTAATGTTAGAGTTGAGGTTTATAAGATAAAATATCCAGGAGCAGTAGTTATGTTGAAGCGGATTTACATTGATAATTTTTGTAGCTTGGTTAATTTTGAACTAAGTTTTGAATCAATTAACTTATTTATTGGTGATAATGGTACAGGTAAATCTACTGTTTTTGACGTTTTACGTAGAATACAAAATTTTGTACTTGGTTTTTTCAAAGTAGAAGGAGCTTTTCCTGGGTTTACCTGTACTCGATGGCAAAATATATCAACGCAGCAGTTCAAGTTAAGCATCAGTGGCAATGGTGGTGATTATACTTACGAACTTTGTATTGGACACAACTTACAACAAAGCCATATTAAGTATGAGAGAATAAAGTTTAATGAACAACTTTTATTAAGTTTTAATATGGGTGAGGCTCAAGTTTTTAATGATAATTATTTACTTACTTTCACTTATCCTTTTGACTGGTCTCAATCCATATTACCTTTTTTACAGCTAAGAGATGATAGTAAAAAATTGGCATGGTTTAGAAAATCTATGGAGAGATTTATTAATGTGAAAATTTTTCCTAGTCAAATGTCTGGATTGAGTCAAGAAAAAAATTCTTTCTTGTCTCATGGTATGGAAAATTACTGTTCTTGGTATTTTTCTATTTCTCAAGATCAGCGAAAGGTTACCGAATTAACGAGTCGGTTACAACGTATATTAGATGGATTTGTTGGCTTTAAATTTGACCAGATAGATCATAGAAATACGCTGCTAACGGCACGTTTTTTAGACAAAGAAGATAAGAATAGAATTATCGATTATGGACTGCATGAATTATCGGATGGACAAAAAGTTTTAATAGCACTTTACAGTATAATATATTGTACAAAATCCGAAGATTATATATTGTGTATAGATGAGCCAGAAAACTTTTTAGGACTTCGAGAAATTCAACCTTGGTTGGTTGATCTGTATGATTTCTGTACTGAAGGTAAAATACAGGCTTTGCTTATTTCTCATCATCCTGAATTTATTAATTACGGAGTAATATCTACAAATTGCTATTTGTTTGAACGTGAAAGTAACGCACCATCAAGTGTACGAAAAATCAGTAATTCAGAATCAGAAGAAACTGGGTTACCTATATCAGAATTGATAGCACGAGGATGGTTGAATGAGTCAGCGTAGTGTTGAAATTATTCTTTTGTGTGATGAAGCTATAGCTATATTTATTCCAAAAAGAAATATTGAAACATGGATACATTACCTACAAGGAGAATCTGTTGATGAAGAAAGAGAATTTAGTAAATTTACTAATGAATCAGATTGCAAACCCTATGTTGACCAATTAGTAAGCCAATGTTTTAGAGGTGATTTAGATCCACAAGCTCCTTCATCTCTCAAAACTGCATGTAGGGAATTACAAAGAATTTTACGGTTGCGGGATTAATTTATGTATAATTCTTGTCTAACTATTAAAGAACTCACAGCAGAGGTTGGTGGTGGTATCACTCCACGAATGGTGCGACATTATCATCAGTTGGGATTGCTTCCACAACCAGAGCGATCGCCCAGCAATTATCGACTTTACAATCAGCAGGATGTGCTACGATTACAAAAAATAGTCGCTCTCAAACAGCAGGGATTTCAGCTAAATCACATCCGTCAAATTTTAGCAGATGAATCAGTCGCAGATACTAATGAACATCTGATGTCTCAACTACAGCAACAATATCGGGCGATCGCCCAGCAAATTGCTCAACTGCGACAAACAGCATCAGCTTTAGAAAGCTTATTAGGAAGGGATCAACATTGTCAAAATTTGCAAGCAGAGGTGTTAGCTCAACTCAAATTATTAGAAGTTGATACGCAAGCTGGATTGGGAGGACTGGAAACAATTTGGCATCAGTTAGATGCAGAAGTGCATAATCATTCAGAAGAATTTACAGAATCCCTTGAACGGTTACTTCCCGACTTATCACAATATTCGGAAATTGAAAGATATCTAATTTCTCAGTTGATCTTGGCTTGCGGTGATGTGAGTTTGTTACCTTTTCTCCGAGTCAGCGCAGGAGCGATCGCGGCTAGTCGGAAAATTCTCCAATCAAACTGTGATGTTGTCGTGGATATTCCGGCGATCGCCAACGCCTTAGACAAAACTCGGTTAAGCCATCTGGGTTGTTCCATCATCACCTTAATTGATGATCCTCACGTTGCTACATTCACAGAAGCAGAACAAGCTTTTTGGCTCCATCCAGAATGGCGGAATAGATTACTGCAAATTTCTCCAGATGCTATAGTTGTAGTTGGTTATGCACCCTCAGTCCTCTTGGAAATTTGCACAGCTATAGAAAACCAAAAAATTCAACCCGGATTAGTGATCGGAATTCCCATTGGTTTTAGCCATGCTCCAGCAGCCAAGCGACGACTAATGCGACAGACAATTCCTTTTATTACGATTGAAGGAACTTTGGGAGGAGGATTATTGGCTGCTACGATTTTAAATGCTCTGACAACATCCCTGATAGAAAAACCAGATTGTCATTGCTATCTAGATACTCCTTCTACCGTGCGATGGCTGCGCCCGCCCTCTTAGGACATCGTGGAAAAGTAAAACACCTCTAGAAAAAAGTTAGAACTGCTTCTAATAAAAAAATCTTTCAGTTTTGCTTATCCTGTTGTAAAATATTGCGATATGGAATAAAAGTCTTAATTGTATGGCTCGTGATTTATTTCACAACGTTGTCAGATCTGCATTAGAGAAAGATAATTGGTTAATAACAGATGATCCATTGAGTATTAAATGTGGCGGCGTTGATGTTGAAATTGATTTGGGTGCGGAGAGACTTTTAGCAGCAGAGAAACAAGGAGATAAAATAGCAGTTGAAGTAAAAAACTTTACTAGTGCCTCTAAAATTTCGGAATTTCACATGGCTTTGGGGCAATTTATCAACTATCGTACTGCTTTACGTATTAAAGAACGAGATAGAACTTTATATTTAGCTGTACCACTAGACATTTATCAGAATTTTTTTGCTTTACCTTTTATTGAAACTGTAGTAAATGAAAATCAATTAAGATTGATTATCTATAATATTGATATACAGGAGATAGACAAATGGATAAATTAAGCGACTATCGGCTAAAAGTTCAGCAATTATTAACTAAATATCTTGCATACAAGCCTAGCTATGGAGAAGTTGAAGTTGAAGCTATTTTTGACAAAGAACGTGACCATTACCAAATTATTGGTATCGGATGGGATAACAAAAAGCGGATTTATAGTCCGACAATGCACCTAGATATCAAAAATGGTAAAATTTGGATTCAGGAGAATACAACTGAAGTCGATATTGCAGCAGAGCTAATGGAAATGGGTATACCTAAGCAGGATATTGTGCTAGGGTTTCATACTCCTATCATGCGTAAATTAGCAGGACTGACTGTGGAATAGAGTATGGGACATCTCTACAGCAAAGCGCAAAATAAGCAACAGCATTGGGGTTATCCATCGCAGAATTCGAGGAAAAATCGGGCAAAATATCGGTTATAGTGGCTTATGGAGCGATATAGTGGGATTTAGGAGTAATTTCTCTAATTAACTTATGTTTTTCACGTCAGCACGAGAGTACTTTGATCAGGAAGTTCAACAGCCTGACGAGAGCATCTGTTTAGCCAAGGCGGCTTTATATATTGCACAGGAAGAATATCCAGCACTTGATGTTGAAGAATATCTCAATGCTCTGGATACAATGGCTGAGGAAGTAGGCGAACGGTTACCTAGTCCGCGTTATCCTTTGCGGGTAATTCAATGTATTAACCAATACCTTTATAGCGATTTAGGTTTTACGGGAAATCATCAGGATTATTATGATCCGCGTAATAGTTTTTTGCATGAAGTGATCGATCGCCGCTTGGGTATCCCCATTAGTTTAGCACTAGTTTATCTAGAAGTAGCCAAGAGGATTGATTTTCCTATGGTAGGAGTCGGAATGCCTGGACATTTCCTCATCCGTCCAGATATTCCAGATATGGAAATTTTTGTGGATGCTTTTCATGGCGGGGAAATCATGTTTGCTCAAGATTGCGAAGCAAGGCTATCCCAAATCTATCAGCAACCTGTAACTCTCCAGCCAGAATTCTTAGCTGTGATTAGTCATCGCCAATTTTTAGCGCGAATGCTGGCGAATTTGAAGTATATTTACTTAAGACAACAAGATTTTCTCCGGGCTTTAGCAGCCGTTGAAAGAATTTTGTTGCTGGTGGCTGATGATACTACGGAATTGCGCGATCGCGGATTGCTCAACTATCAACTGGGGCGCTATTCCCAAGCTGTAACAGACTTAAACATTTATTTGCATAAAGTTCCTCATGCAGAAGATGCTGTTATTGTTCGCCAACTATTAGCTAACTTACAAGAATTAGAAGGCTAAATATCGTCCTGTTTCTGGATCAATAAAAAGCCTAACAAGTGTTAGGTTAGTTATAGAGATATTCCTTGAAATTTCCTTGTGCTGTTTCGCAAACCTATATCTGTATTTCTTAGTTGGACTGCTTTAATGTCCACCCTCACAGCCTGTGCTCATGGTGATAACGCCAAAAGACTAGAGCAATCTTTGGCGGCTGACCCTAGGTTACAAAATAGTCCTGCTTTTTTTGCACAATCCCAAGCTAAACCGCCACAATTAGCATCAATTCCATCTTTAGTTAAGTTACCGAGTAATTTTCCTACAGAAATTCCTATTTATCCTAATTCCACGCTGGAATCTGTAACTCCCGCCCAAAATTTGGCAAATGGCTCCAATAGTCAAAAAATATTAACTCTTTGGCGTAGTAACGATCCTAGTAATTTTGTTACCAGCTTTTACAGTACTCAATTTTCCCAAAATAACTGGCAAATATTGCAAAAACCAACCGATGATGCTTATGGTTCATTTATGGCAAAGCGGAACAATTTGCTAGTTAATGTAGCTATTAAACCCAGTGCTTCTACGTCTCTAGAGATAGAATACTCTCAAGGTACTAATCAAGATACTAGTACAGCTAAACTCAATTCTCAGAATAGCTCCGTTAGCACTCCTCAACCAGGAGACCCAGATTTTATCGGACCAGTGTTACTAGGTCAAAGTCAAGCAAAACAGCAAAATAACGATAACCAGATTTCTCAGAATACTGCTAGCGTTAATCATATTGCAAATGATAAAATAAATAATACTAGTCAAATAAACTCTACATCTGGCTCTAATCCTCAAGAGTTTAGCGATCTGGAGCAGGCTCCTCCAGAATGGCATCAATATATTCGGGATTTAGCTTCATTGGGTGTTTTGTCTGTAGAACCAACAACAACAAACCAATTTGCGCCCAACAAAAACGTTACTCGTCGTGAGTATGCGCGTTGGCTAGTTGCTGCTAACAATGCTATGTATGTTAATGACCCAGCTAAACAAATTCGTCTGGCTTCAGATAGCAGTCAACCAGTTTTTAAGGACGTATCCCTCAAAGATGCTGATTTTCCAGCAATTCAAGGATTAGCATCAGCTGGATTAATCCCTAGTATTTTGTCAGGAGATACTACAGCTGTTCTGTTCCATCCTGATGCGCCTCTGACAAGAGAGCAGATGATTCTCTGGAAAGTCCCGTTAGATACTCGCCAAGTATTACCTAGTGCTAATTTAGATGCAGTGAAACAAACTTGGGGTTTTCAAGATGCGGGGAAAATTGCACCTGCGGCTTTAAGGGCTGTATTGGCTGATTATCAAAGTGGTACACAAGCAAATACCCGGCGAATATTCGGCTATACTACTTTATTCCAACCTAAGAAGCCTGTGACTCGTGCTGAAGCTGCTGTAAGCTTGTGGTATTTCGGGACTCAGAGTGAGGGGATTTCAGCATCTGAGGGTTTGAAGTTGAAAGGATAGGGAGTTTTCTGAGCAGGGGGAAGAGGTTTTTGGGTAACTTGGGATTTTTGCACTTATCTGAGAATTGTTTTGGCGGCGATTCTGGTTCTTTTGAGTTCTGCTTGGGTCAATTCTTCGCCTGAAAGCAACCGGGTCGCAGAAGTTTGTAGAACTGTGGCTGCGTCATCATCTCCCACTTGTAGAGCAGTTTTGGCAGCTGTTTGTAACATGGTGACTGCGCCAGCGCGATCGCCCTGCTGCAATTTAACTTCGGCTAATTGAGTTTGGCGATATTTGGCTAATGATAAAATTGACTGTTGTACTTGAGGATTAACTGTTGGTTTGTATCCTTGTATAACATTAATTTGGATGGGGATGAGGGGAGAAAGTAAACCTTGGCGATTGATTCCCGGATCGTCATAGCGAATTTGGAGATGTCCTATTACCTGATTTCCCAAGGGAAGTTGTCCTAGATAAATATTGGTTAAGACTACCCTTTGTACATCCTTCATTAAGTCGCCTAATCGGACAATGAAACTGCCATTAGGGTCGGTTTCTACTGGTAATTCAATTGTATCTGGTGCAACTTGAGCTATCGGTTTAAGTTCTGCTAGTCGCACGTTGGGGATAAAAGATAACAGTAAATAAGCATTGGTTAAGCCTACAGACTGAATACGGCGAAACAAGCGGTTAAATTGGGATAGAGCTTGTTCGGGATTTTCAATATAAGCTAAAGTACCACCACCCGCATCAGCAACTTTTTCTAGCAGATCGTGATTCCAATCATGACCAAATCCCAGGGTGTTGATGGTTAAGCTAAACTTCGTAGCTTTTTGGGCTAGTTCCAAACAACGTTTATTATCATTATGACCAATTTCCCACTTCCAAATTTTTAAGCCAGTTTCTCCATGTCCATCTGTGAGTAAAAAAGCTTGGGAAACTGTACCTTTTGTACCTTTGAGCAGTTCTGTAATTCCCAGGGATAAGCCATCGGCGATAACTGTACCACCGCCAGCTTTCAGTTTGTCTTTGAGTTGTAATTTGATGCTCTCAGGATTTTGGACAATTTGATTGGGAATAATTACTGTCGCCGTACCCGCGAAAGCAACTACAGAAATGCGATCGCCCTCTTTGAGTTGACTAACTAGCTCTTCTACTGCTTGAATGACATTTTTTATTGGCTCTCCATACATCGAACCGCTTTGATCGAGAATCAAGCATAAGTTTAGCGGTAAATCTGATTCAGATTCATTACCAATTGCACAAAGCGAAATTTCTAACTGACGTTGGCTGTTGGCTTTCGCCGCATCAACCTGGGGGTCATTGAGTGTCGATAGTAATTGAACTTTCATTTTTGGGGTGAATCTTGCAACACAGTTTTCGAGACAATGCGAGTTTTCTTGCGATCGCCTTCGGACAAGTCTTCCCCTGCTTGTAAGCGCGTAGCCGAAGTCTGTAACACTGTCGCTGCGCTTCTGTCTCCCATTTGCAAAGCTGTTTTAGCAGCAGTTTGCAACATAGTAGCAGCACCAGATCGATCACCCTGAAGTAATTTAGTTTCAGCTAACTGGGTTTGACGATACTTGGCTAGAGCTAAAATAGCTTGCTGGACTTGGGGGTCAGTGTTGGGTTGGTAAGACCTGGTGAGATTAACGTAAACTGGGAGATTAGGGGAAAATAAGCCCATTTGGTGCATCGCTGGATCATCGTAGCGGACTTGAACATTGGCGATCGCCTGTTTACCTTCTGGTAACTGTCCCAAATAAATATTAGCTAAAACTATCCGCTCGACATCTTTCATTAAATCACCCAATCTGACTCCGATCCGTCCATCAGCTTCCTGTTGTAAAGGTAATTCAATTGTATCGGGAGCAACCTGAGCAATAGGTTTAAGTTCAGCCAAGCGCACATTCGGCATGAGAGAGAATAACAGATAAGCATTGGTCAGAGCCACCGTTTGCATTCGGCTAAATAGGCGACTAAATTCATGTACTGCTTGTTCTGGTTGTTGAATATATGATAATGCGCCTAGACCAGCATCAGCAATTTTTTCTAAGACATCTTGATTCCAGTTATTCCCGAATCCTAAAGCACTTAAGGTTAAATTATAACTAGCTGCTAATTGGGCAAATTTTAAGCAACGCTCGTTATCGCCATGTTCATTTTCCCCATCTGTGAGGATAAAGCCTTGGGATATAACATTAGTCTCCTTTTTCCCTTTGGCTAACTCCTCTATACCCAAACGGAGACCTTCATCAATTGATGTTCCTCCATCAGCAGAAAGACGATGGATTTGTTGTTTGATGAATTCTCGGTCTTGTATATGCTGATTGGGAACTAAAACTTTCGCTCGGTGATCGAATACGATAATGCTTAAACGGTCTTGTTCGGTTAAACGGTCAACTAATTCCACCGCCGCCTTTTTCACCATTTCCATGGGTTTGCCATTCATTGAACCACTATGATCCAGAATTAAACACAAGTTTAACGGTAACTTGTGTCCTAAATTATCTGCGATCGCCGAGACATAAATAGCTAACTGACGCTGACTGCTAAATTGATTTGTGTCTATGTTAGTATCATTTAATCCTAGTCGTAAATTAATCTTCATCATCACCATTCCTCATTTCAAGGTATATATTAGGTTAATTTATAAATTTCACAAATTTCATAAAAACTTAAAACATCAAATCTCAGAGTATGGAGTATTGACGTACTTGAGTAATCTTTTCGGCTTTGCACTAATCGTAGTATTATTCTACCCAAATCCCTCAGAAATTCTGAACCCTTTCTCCCCTGCTCAGAAAGCTCCCTCTTCCCCTCTCTTCAGTCAAACACGGAAATCCACACCTGAAAAGAATGGGAGGGACACGTTAGGATGTATTACAGTTAATGGCATAATTTCAGGCTATCAGTTTTTATGGATATTTCCCCCGTCAAGGCTGTGCAAGCCCCCTACTACGGTGATAATTTCTACCGGACACCACCACCAGATTTACCCTCCTTACTGTTGAAGGAGCGAATTGTCTATCTGGGAATGCCTCTGGTACCTGCTGTCACAGAATTGATTGTAGCTGAATTACTGTATTTACAGTCTGATGACCCCGAAAAGCCAATCAAAATCTACATCAACTCTACTGGTACTTCTGGTTATAGTGGCGAGCCAATCGGCTTTGAAACCGAAGCCTTTGCTATCTATGACACTATGAAGTACATTAAACCTCCCATACATACAATATGTATCGGTTCGGCAATGGGCATGGCAGCAATGCTCCTCGGTGCTGGTACAAAAGGTTGCCGCGCTAGTCTACCACACTCTACGATTATCTTACACCAGCCCAAGAGTTACGCTCAAGGACAAGCCACAGACATTCAAATTCGCGCTCAGGAAGTAATTGCTAATAAGCTGTCAATGGTCGATATTCTGGCTACTACAACTGGGCAAACACCAGAAAAAATTACCAAGGATATGGATCGTCTGTATTACATGACCCCTTATCAAGCTAAGGAATATGGTTTGATCGACCGCGTTTTTGAGAAGGAAGAACTGGCTTATCCACCAATTCCTGCAAGCGTCCTCTAAGTCAATTTTAGGGCTTTCCCATCACCTAATTACAAACGGAGTAATAAAATGCCTATAGGCGTTCCTAAAGTTCCTTACCGGATGCCCGGAGGGCAGTATACAGATTGGATTAGCATCTATGATCGCCTATACCGCGAAAGAATTATCTTTCTTGGGAGAGATGTGGATGATGAAATTGCTAACCAAATTATTGCTGTCATGCTTTACCTAGATTCTGAAGACCCAGGTAAAGATATTTTTCTCTACATTAATTCTCCTGGAGGTATGGTTACCTCTGGAATGGCAATTTTCGACACAATGCAACACATTAAATCTGATGTTGTTACCATTTGTGTGGGATTAGCTGCTTCTATGGGTTCTTTCCTCTTAACCACAGGAGCCAAAGGGAAACGCATGGCTCTACCTCATTCGCGGATTATGATTCACCAACCCTCTGGAGGTACAAGAGGACAAGCGACAGATATTGAAATCGAAGCTCGGGAAATTCTGCGGATTCGTCATCAGCTAAATCAAATTTATGCTGATACAACTGGTCAACAGCTAAATAAAATTGAGAAAGATATGGATCGAGACTTTTTTATGTCTGCTCAAGAAGCTAAGGAATACGGTTTAATTGATCGCGTGATTGAAGAACGTCCCTAATTGAAGCAGGGGAGCAGGGGAGCAGGGGAGCGGGGGAGCAGAAATTGCTGCTTAAGTGCTAAGATTGGAATTAAGTTACTAATCTTTTGTACGCACTCCTACTAACTACTTTTCCTCTTTTTCTTCCCCCCTGCACCCCTACTTCCCTGCACCCCTGCCTCCCCTACCCCCCTTTGTTCATGATCGATCCTGGAGATTGCTATCGTTTATTAGGTCTTAGGTCGGGAGCATCTTTTGACGACATTAAAGCGTCTTATCGACGGCTAGTACACCAATATCATCCCGATATTAACCAAAATGATGCACAAGCTAAAGACAAATTTATTGCTGTAACGGAAGCTTATAAACTACTCCAAGCAACTATTCCACAGCAGCAAAGAGCCAAAACTTCCAGGCGATCGCCTGAGTCCCATGACAGTTACCATCAATCTCCCCAGGAAACATCTGGAAAATCAGTCGATAAAACACCCGTACCATCCCATCCGCCAAATCTAGCGGATATAGAACATCGGTTGAAGTGGAAAACTTATGACCAGTTACATCGGTTTTTACAAGCGAGACAATTTCCTCAAGCGATCGCTTTAGCTGAAGCTTTAGTAGCGCGGTTACCTGCTGATGTAGAAGCTCGTCAATGGTTAGCTATCTCCTATCAGATTTGGGGACGCGCCTTAATCGCAGCTAATCAATTGTCCAAAGCCAAAGTTTGTCTGAAAAAAGCCTTGAAAACAGACCCTTACAATAGAGCTTTGTGGCTGGAAGTGCAACAGGACTTCCAAAAACTGGAATAGTTGTGATATGATGATATCCTGACTAAATTTGGTTATTTTTGGGGATGGATATAATCTACAAAGTAAAACTTAGGAGTTAACCAAAACCTGAGTATACCGTAAGTAGCTAGCCCTAAAAGTGTTGTAATTACTAGGGGAAACCCTAATTTAACTCGTAGTTCATCAGGCAAAATAGCTACTCCAGACAGAGTAATTGCAAAATAAGCTAAAAGTATTATTTGTGCAATTTCTATTGTTCTTAGAGTATTGCGACAACTGCGACAGTGTTGTGTGTGCTGTTGATAAACATCCAACAATACAGAGCGATTCTCCTCAATACTTCTGTTGTCTGGAATGCTAACTTCCACTTCGCTCCACGGTAGTTGTCCGTGACAATATTTATCAAACCAATTACGGAACTCAATCACAAAGCGATCCGCACTTGTGGGTAATTTATAAGCTGTTTTCCAACTCTGGTGGAATTGTTTCTGCTCTTGGAGTGAAATTTCTTGGCGGTGGAGGATAATCGTATCTCCATTAGTTACCTGATTGCGTTCATTTATATGGTTCCACCATCGGGGTTGCAAGCGCAGGACAATTTTAGCAAAATTTTGGGGAAACAAACCAACTATCCGCGATTTACCAGGAGCAACAGGAATGCAGTAAAAAACAAGTCCAAATTGCTTACCCGAATCTCCCAATTTGATCCCATACTCCACTAGAGTCGGTGGAACAAAAGTAATTTTGGTGTTTAAGCTTTTCTCCATTACACCCTGAATCAAATCTGGTTGGGACTTAATCATATTTATCGGTACTGCTCTCGCTTTTTCCCTATTACCTTGTATACCATGATGAGCAAAAGGTACATGACTTGGATCTACAAGATTTTCCACCAAAATATCCCAGTCATATGGTAAATCCCGCACATAAGAACTCCAAGCAAATCCCAGATTTGCATCTATTTGTGGTGATAAAGGGAGGGATGTCGTATCCGCTTTCTCTGGTGAATCAGCATCTGGCCAGACCCAGAGTAAATCACTTTCCTGGCGGACTGGTAAAGAAACAACGCAAAAATTCTTGCGATTCTGAGCAACTATTTCTTGATTCTCAGCTTGAGGAATCCGGGTACAAACACCTTGAGCGTCAAATTGCCAACCATGATAACTACACATTAAATTACCAGTTTTTTCATCTACGCGTCCTTCACTCAGAGGAGCAAGACGATGAGGACACTTATCTAAAAAGACGCGGAAAAATTCCGAATTTCTTGGTCGCCATATTACTAAGCGGATTCCCAACAGAGTTATAGGTGTTGGTCGTTGCGGATCGATATCTGTAATGGGGGAAATAGGATACCAATGCTGGAAAAAGTTGAGTCCATTTGTCATTTTGTCTCTAATTGTTTCTAATAGATATAGATTTGGGTGTGGGAAAGGTTTTTATGTCTAATTCTACTATTACTGTAACAGTTAAACTTTTCGCTGCTTATCAAGAGGCTTGTGGAGTCCCAGAACTGATGATGCAATTTCCCAGTGATACCCCAGTTAAGGAGGTGCGCGATCGCCTAATCGCAGAAAACCCAAAGCTCATCCGTTGGGGTCACTGGACTCGTTTTGGGATTAACCTGACCTTTGTGGAGCCGGAAACTCTACTCCAAGATGGAGACGAGGTGGTATTAATTCCGCCAGTGAGTGGAGGTTAGGGGAGCGATCTAAAGCAGGGGGGATTTTTGAGTGAAGTTTCCTAAGTGTGGAACTGAATTTTGTATGATGAAAAATACCAGACTCTTTTTATCGGGTATGTTTGACGGGTATTTTTACTCGTGTTACTATCTAAAAAAAGTTAACAGATACTATATTCAGGAAGAATTAATTTTATGCCTCAGGCGATCGCTAACCTCAATCAAGTCAGTTCCACAATCTTACAAGCTTTGAAATGTAAGGAATGTGGGACAGAATACAAACTCGCAGCTACCCATGTTTGTGAATTGTGTTTTGGACCATTGGAAGTTAAGTATGATTACAACGCTCTGCGCTCATCCGTCAGTCGGGAAAAAATTCAAAGTGGTCCTAATTCAATTTGGCGTTATCGTCAATTCTTACCTGTCGCCACTGATAACTATATAGATATGGGAACTGGAATGACTCCCTTATTGCGTTCCCATCGGTTAGCCCGTCGCCTGGGCTTAAATAAGCTTTTGATTAAAAATGATGCAATTAATATGCCCACCCTGAGTTTTAAAGACCGGGTGGTTTCTGTCGCTCTCTCACGGGCTAGGGAGTTGGGCTTCTCTACAGTCTCTTGTGCTAGTACAGGAAATTTAGCCAATTCTACAGCTGCGATCGCTGCTCATGCAGGTCTAGAATGTTATACGTTCATCCCCTCGGATTTAGAAGCTGGTAAAATTTTAGGTAGCTTAATCTATAGTCCTACAGTGATGGCGGTTAAAGGTAATTATGATCAATTGAATCGCCTTTGTTCAGAAATCGCTAATACCCACAATTGGGGTTTTGTCAATATCAATCTGCGTCCTTATTATTCTGAAGGTTCTAAGACTTTAGGGTTTGAAGTCGCTGAACAGCTAGGTTGGGAGTTACCTGACCACATAGTAGCACCTCTAGCTTCTGGTTCTCTATTTACTAAAATATATAAAGGTTTCCAAGAATTTGTGAAAACTGGTTTGGTGGAAGATAAAAATGTCCGTTTTAGCGGAGCGCAGGCGGAAGGTTGCTCTCCTATTGCTCAAGCATTCAAAGCTGGACATGATTTTATTCAACCAGTTAAACCTAATACAATTGCTAAATCTCTGGCTATTGGTAATCCAGCAGATGGTATTTATGCTATGGAAATAGCTCAGAAAACTCAAGGTAATATTGAATCAGTCACTGATCAAGAAATTATTGAAGGAATTAAACTTTTAGCAGAAACTGAAGGTATCTTTACAGAAACCGCAGGTGGAACTACAATCGCTGTGTTGAAAAAATTGGCGGAATCTGGCAAGATTAATCCAGATGAAACTACTGTGGTTTACATTACTGGTAATGGTTTAAAAACCCAAGAAGCAATTCAAGGCTATATTGGCGAACCTTTGACAATTGATGCCAAAATCGATAGCTTTGAAAGAGCCCTGGAAAGATCTCGCACTCTCGAACGTTTGGAATGGCAACAAGTCCTAGTTTAGTTCCCTGTTCCCTGTTCCCTGTTCCCTACCAGATAACTTCACAATTAGCCACAAATTATGCCCGTAAAAGTTTTAGTTCCTACTCCATTACAAACACTCACGAATAATCAAGCTACTTTAGAATGTAGTGGTAAAAATGTTGCTGACTTAATTGATTCTCTAGAAGCAAGTTTTCCTGGTATGAAATTGCGTTTGTGTGATGAACAAGGAAAACCCAGAAGATTTCTGAATTTGTATGTCAATAGCGAAGATATCCGGTTTCTCGATGGTGTAAAAACTCCCCTGAAAGATGGCGATGAGGTCAGCATTGTTCCTGCGATCGCCGGAGGTTAAAAACTCTGTGTTTTTACTCGGCTGCAATCTATGGGGGTTTTCAGCAAAATTCCCTTGTCTAGGAGGGAGAGATTTGTTGTCGCCAAAACTCATTATTTTCTAGGGATAGAATAATGCGTTTATATGATTCATTACGCAATTCGATTGTCAAAAAATTCTGATTGCTTTTGGTGACATACCAGAACTCTTTTCCTCTATCAGTGTAATAGGTTCCAGCTTTAATCAATCCTGGGATGGAGGTTCCAGGCGCACGTAATGCTTTCCCGTTACTTTCAGGTTTAGATGTGGTAACTTGTTCGATATGAGCTAGTGGTATTTGCCAAGTTTTCTGGAAGCGGACTGCTAAAAGTTGCTCTTTCAAGGCAAATTCTATTTGTAGTTGATCTTGGACTATTGATAAATTCATAAAAAAGCTCATGACTAAATGATTAGATGATACTTGAGTTTCAGAAAAGCTGATGATTTTGCTTAAATCAATTTCATGATAAATTCGTTTTGCGCAATTCCTAACTCTGTTAAAATGAATGTAGCTGAATTTCACGGGAGCAATGGCTCTACAAGCTAGATACAAGGATTGACCTGAGTGATGACAGACCCAACCAATCAAAATCAAGCACCAGAGGTGGCTCCTAACACTGCTAAACCCACCGCTGCTAAAAAAGAAAAGGCACCTGCTTTAGAAGATAAACCATTTGCTGAATTTATTCAGCAAGAATATTTACCGGCTCTGGAACAGGCGATCGCCCAACAAGGCGTTACAGATTTAAACCTGAGTTTTGTCAAGCAGAATTATCCCCTCATCGGATTTAATTCCACTGAGGAATGTTGGCAAGTTGTGGGTATTTGGCAAAAAGGTCTGCGTCAGTTTAACCTCTATTTTCCAGAAGAAAATATTCAAGGAGCTAAGGGGTTCCCCTGTAATGAAGGTACAAAGCCTAGTACTCTAGAATCATTTTTAATCGATGAGCGCAAAATCACGCTTGATATGTTAGTGACTCGCCTGATATACCGTCTCAATGGTCAAAAGTGGTTGGGGAGAAACTAGAAAATCTCCTCATAATCTTTTTTTTCATAATCTGTCTATGGATAGAGGAGAGAAGGGCGGTGCTGTAGTTACTATTAAGAGACAAGTTCGGTAATCCTCTCTCCTACAACTACGCTTCAGGGAGAGAGAACCTGAACACGCGCTCTCCCAGCACACCCGTGCGGGTGTGTGGGGAGAGCGTTTGTCTACTTCTCCCCTTTCCTTATTAAATTAGAAATCAATATTTGGGTTTAATCAACTTTTAAATCCTGGAACATTGCTGTATTGATGTAGCGATCGCAATTATGAAGGTTGAATTATGATGATTAAGCGTCCAGCATTTTCTGGTCTTTTACTAACTTGAATCACAGCACATAAAGCAGCACCAGAAGATATTCCTGATAATAAACCTTTTTCTCTAGCTAGTCTTCTACCCTAAGACATAGTTTGTTCGTCAGAAGCTTAAAGGTTACTGTGCTTGCCAATATATATGTTGATAAGAATAATAGCATATTAATTGACTTTAAAATCTTTTTAAAGGTGGTTGGAGTTTACAGGTTTAGCAGTCTTGTTATAAAATTAATATAGAACCAAGAATTGATCTACCTCAGTTACATAGAAAAAAGAAAGCAAACTAGTTACTATTGTCATATTGTTGTTTCTTCACTTAATCATTGAAATCTCGTAAAAAGTTAGCAGATGCGAAATATTAAGCTTCAGGGATAGAGGGAGTTGGGGGAGCGTTTGTCTATTTCTCCCCTTTCCTTGTAATTAAATCAAAATCAATATTTGGGTTTAATCAACTTTTAAATCTTGGAACATCGCTGTGCTGAGATAGCGTTCGCCGAAGGAAGGTTGAATCATGACGATTAAGCGTCCAGCATTTTCTGGTCTTTTACCAACTTGAATCGCAGCACATAAAGCAGCACCAGAAGATATCCCTGATAATAAACCTTCTTCTCTAGCTAGTCTTCTACCGTAAGACATAGCTTGTTCGTCGCTCACCTGAATTATTTCGTCGATTAATTCTGGACGCACCACTTCTGGGATGAACCCAGCACCAATTCCCTGAATTTTATGGGAACCTGGTTGACCTCCAGAAAGAACAGGACTGTTAGCTGGTTCTACAGCGATCGCCTGAAAAGTAGGTTTACGCTGTTTAAGCACTTGCGCAACTCCAGTAATTGTTCCACCAGTCCCAACACCAGAAATCAAAATATCAACTTCTCCATTAGTATCATCCCAAATTTCCACAGCTGTAGTTTCTTGGTGAATTTTTGGGTTGTCAAGATTGCGAAACTGCTGCAACATAAAAGCATGGTCCGTATTGGCTACGATTTCTTCAGCTTTCCGAATTGCGCCACGCATCCCCTCATGTCCAGGGGTTAACTCCAGTTTAGCACCATAAGCACGCAACATCAAGCGTCGTTCTTGGCTCATAGTTTCAGGCATTGTTAAAATTAAGTCATAGCCCCTAGCCGCTGCTACCATAGCGAGAGCTATTCCTGTATTTCCAGAAGTCGGTTCTACTAGAACAGTTTTTCCTGGTGCGATCGCCCCTCT
>Ga0116229_10003137_pt1 | contig 27145 bp, 22 predicted proteins | sample S1TSphgellanicum_3_FD_87313 | JGI IMG/M metagenome (GOLD analysis project Ga0116229, IMG submission 87313) | Host-associated microbial communities from peat moss isolated from Minnesota, USA - S1T2_Fc - Sphagnum magellanicum MG | ecosystem: Host-associated > Plants > Peat moss > Unclassified... | reverse complement strand
TTCATTTTCTTGATGAGCGCGTCGGCCATTTCGGCGGGTGTGCGGGCGATGCCGACACCGGCAGCTTCGAGCGCGGCGATCTTGCCTTCGGCCGTGCCTTTGCCGCCCGAGGTAATTGCGCCCGCGTGGCCCATGCGGCGTCCGGGGGGAGCGGTCGCCCCGGCGATGAAGGCGGCCATCGGTTTCTTGACGTTCGCCTGGATATAGGCCGCGGCATCTTCCTCGCCGGTGCCGCCGATTTCGCCGATGAGAATGATCGCTTCGGTATCGGGATCTTCGTTGAACATCCGCACCGCGTCGGTGTGGCTCGTGCCGTTGATCGGGTCGCCGCCGATGCCGATGCAGGTGCTTTGGCCGAGTCCGCGCGAGGTGAGCTGCCAGACCGCTTCGTAGGTCAGCGTGCCGCTGCGCGAGACGACGCCGACTTTGCCGGGCTTGTGGATGTAGCCGGGCATGATGCCGATCTTGCACTGGCCGGGCGTGATGATGCCGGGACAGTTCGGCCCGATGAGGCGCACCTTCTTGTCGCGCAGGCCGACCTTGGCGCGCATCATGTCGATGACGGGAATGCCTTCGGTGATACACACGATCAATTCGATGCCCGCGTCGGCGGCCTCGAGAATTGCATCGGCGGCGCCCGGCGCGGGAACGAAGATCATTGTCGCGTTGCAGCCGGTTTTTTGGCGGGCTTCCCACGAGGTGTTGAAGACGGGGACGTTCTCTCCCCAGGTTTCGCCGCCGCGTCCGGGAGTGACCCCCGCGACAACATTCGTGCCGTACTCCAGGCATTGGGAGGCGTGGAATCCGCCGGCTTTTCCGGTGATGCCCTGCACAAGCAGGCGCGTGTTTTTATCGACGAGGATGGACATGGTGATGAAGGGTGAAGGTTAAAAGGAAAAAGGAAAAGGGACTAATTGTTATCGGGTTTGCGCTTGTGAATCATGACTGCGTTGCCATCGGGATCGCGGACGATGGCGAAGTGGCAAATGGGCGTTTCCATCGGATCAAATGAAACCGGTATGCCGGCTGATTTGAGTTCGGCGACCGATTTCTCGAAGTCGTCGACTTCGAGGGCGATCATCGCGCCATCCGCCGAGGGCTTCCAGCCATCGCCATAAGCTCCCAAGCCCAGCGTCACGTTGCCCAGATCGTATTCGATCCACGGCACCGTCGTCGGTTCCTGGGTGACCTTGAGTCCCAGCACGCCTTCATAAAACTTGCGCGCCCGGGCCATGTCGGTGACCGGGTAGGCAAAGAAGGAGGCTTCGTTGACTTTGATCATAAAGTGTAGTAGGGGAAATTTAGTTATGTTGACCAAAATCAGAGAGTTTTTGAAAGCAGCGCCGTTCGTGCCTTTCAAAATCAAGACGAGCGACGGGCGTGAATATCTTATTCCCACTCCCGATCATGCCTTCGCGCCTCCCGAGAAATATGCCAGGGTCATAGTTTTCGATGATGCGGATCATGAAACTCAGCTCTCTATGCTTCATATTGTAGGGGTTGAACGGCCTGTGGTTGCTTCTGTTTAAGTCGACAGCTATTTCTTCACCGCAGCCACGACCTTCTTCGCCGCGTCGGCGAGGTCATCCGCCGCGATGATCGGCAGGTTCGATTCCTGGAGGAGCTTCTTGCCCGCCGCGACGTTGGTGCCTTCGAGGCGCACGACCAGCGGCACGGGCAGCGAGACGGCTTTGACCGCATTGATGATGCCCTGCGCGATGGTGTTGCACTTCATGATGCCGCCGAAAATATTGACCAGGATTGCCTTCACGTTGCTGTCCGAGACCAGAATCTTGAACGCCTCAGTCACCTGCTGCTCGGTCGCGCCACCCCCGACATCAAGGAAGTTCGCCGGCTTGCCGCCCGCGTATTGAATGATATCCATCGTGCCCATGGCCAGGCCCGCGCCGTTGACCAGACACGCGATGTTGCCGTCGAGTCCGATGTAATTGAGGCCAAACTTGCTCGCTTCGACTTCGCGCGGGTCCTCCTCGGTGATGTCGCGGCAGGCGAGGATATCCGGATGGCGATAGAGCGCGTTGTCGTCGAAGTTGAACTTGGCGTCGAGCGCCAGCACTTCGTTCGCCGCCGTGGTGCAGAGCGGGTTGATCTCGACCAACGAACAGTCGGTCGCGATGAAGACATTATAGAGCGCGTGGAAAATCGCGCAGGCCGGCTTGAGGAAAGGGCCCTTCAGGTCGAGATACTCGGCGAGCTTTCGCGCTTCGTAGGGCTGCAGGCCGAGCGCCGGGTCGACCTTCATGCGCATGATCAGTTCCGGCGTTTCATGCGCCACGTCCTCGATATTCATGCCGCCCTTGGTGCTGGCGATGATGACCGGCGCCTGCGCTTCGCGATCGAGGACGATGGCGAAATAGAGTTCGCGCACCGGGTCCTTCGAGACCGCGACCATCACTTTGCTCACCAGCTTGCCCGCCTCGCCGGTCTGCGCGGTGACCAGCGTCTGGCCGAGCATCTTGCCCGCGAGCTCCTTGATTTCCTCCGGGCTCTTGACGAGTTTGACGCCTCCCTTGAAGCCGTTTTTGAACGTCCCCTTGCCGCGACCACCGGCGTGAATCTGCGCCTTGATGACGAGGTTGGACGTGTTGAGCGACCGCGCGATGGCCTCGGCCTCTTCCGGTGTGCCGGCGACTGCGCCTGGCGGCGTCGCGACGCCAAATTTCAGCATGAGTTCTTTCGCCTGGTACTCGTGGATGTTCATTTCGGGGAGGGTCTCAAGGGGGTGGAAATTTCGATGGAAGGCGAAGATGCCTGCAAATCGCGGAAAAGAACAGACTGATTTTTCTTCTCTTTTCGCACCACGCCGAAGGATTGCAAACTCGAGCGATTTCTTGCAAAAACGGCCCAGCCAAAGCAGCCTGATTGGCATTTGCGGCCTCCCTATTTGTATTCACAGGACCGACTCGATCCCCTGCACCGGCCGGGCCATCTCCTCTGCGTCCCGATCCTTACGGTTGGCCTTACCATTCTCGGAATCGCCGCGATCGCAATTATCTGCGCATACACCATTCCGCCGACGCAGCTTGGCCCCGATTTCGCCGCTCACTTCACCGCTTTCCAGAAGGATTTCTACCTTGAGCAACCCGCGAAAACGACGGCCTACGAAATCAGTTGCCTGGCCACGCCGCTTCTTCTGGCGGTTTCCTTTTGGTGGGCACGCCGATGGGTCAGAAGTCTTTCCGACGAAACAGTGGCGCGACTGAACAGGATTGGCACGGCTGTGTTCCTCCTGTTTGTGGTGTGGTGTGCACTGCCAATGTTCTATTGTCCAAATCCGCCCTTTGCGTATTTGCCACCGTCCTGGCTCCTTTTGCCGGTTAATTTCTCCGGTCAATTTTGGACGCCCATTCGAGCTCTTTTCCTGATCCTGGCGGGAGGTTCTGGATTTTATTTCGTGACCTCGCCTGCTTCGCGCCGGAACGCCAATCGGGCGCTGATTCTCTTGCTGGCCATCTGGGCCGTTTTGGTCCCAAGTCGCTTTTATGTCCCAGACGAAATCGATGACAACATGCGATATACCTATCATCTCAATTCGATGTTCGATGCGATGAGCCAGTCGATTAACGGCCATCATCTGCTCGTCGATTTCCCGCACATCTATGGCGGCTATGGCGAAATCCTCGCGCCTGTCATCCGGCTTTTTGCGCGCAGCATCGACGTGCTCATTGCCGCGCTGGCCCTGCCCAACGTCCTCGGCGTGCTTTGCCTGCTGCTCACCGCCCGGCTCGTGATTCGCAGTCCCGCCCTGCTTTGCGTGACGGGACTCGCCTTGCTCGGAACAGAATACGCCGTTGCGAACGGCGATCTCTATTATAACTATAACGCGGCTCGTTTCTTTTTGCCGCCGGTCGGGCTACTGGCGGCGACGCTCTACTTTCGGCACTCGGGCGCGCGATGGTATGCCACCGCTACCGTGATCGCGGCGATCGCGCCGATCTGGAATTTGGATACCGGTCTCATCCTTTGGGTCAGTTGGCTCGGGACGCTCCTGGCGGGGGCGCTCGGCCGGTGGGATTGGTCCGCAACTGTGCGACATTTGCTCGCTCAGATTTCGGCGCTGGCTGCGGCGTGGATCGCTTTCTTTCTCTATTTGCGATTCGCCTCGGGCCAATGGCCGGATGCCGGGCTGCTCTTCTATTTTCAAAGCCTGTTCGCGGGTGACGGCTATTTCTGTCTGCGCCTGATCGTCCCCGACATGTGGACCTTTATTCTCACGATTTACCTCATCGGGCTGGCCGTGGTTCTCTCCGCCTACGTCCGCCGCAAAGCGAGCTGGCTGACGCCCGCCACGCTGATGATCACGCTCATCGGTATCGGCATCTTCAGCTACTTCCTGGGGCGCTCGGTTGAATCGAATCTCGTCGTCGTGGCCTATCCTGCGGTTTTGCTTGCCGGGATTCTTTGCGCCGAGGCCGAATCGCTGGTGCGAAAAGGGAAGCTGCCTGCCGTCGCGACGTACATTCTGCTGCCCTCCAAATTCGCGCTCTTCTGGTGGGCCTTTCTTTTCGTCGCGGCGCTGCCAACGTTAATGGCCTCCAGCGAACGCGTCGTGACCCGTTGGCGCAACCCCACGCAAACCCCGGTGATGGCCAATGCGGCCTTCGTCGAGCAGCAGGTCCAGCCGCAGGAGCAGGGTGTCTTCTTCCTTTCGAACCACAGCGGCATCTATTACTACCTGTCGGACACCACGCGTCCGCTGAAAATCCCGGGCATGGCCGAGCTCTTTCGCGTGCGAGACATGAATGTTTTGATCGATGCCATCCGCTCGCGGCGGATCAAGAAACTTTTCGTCGATCAAAACTTTTACGACATCGGTTACTACCGTCCCGAATTTTACCATGAGCTGCACGATGCCACCGCGCAGAATTACCAGCAGACCGCGATGGCCCCGACCAGACGGCTCTTTCTCTACACGCCGCGCTGAGTGAACATGCCGCTTTAGCAGCGAACCCGGGCGTTTGCCGCGAAATATTCGTTAGCTCTCGGCAGGAAGAGGAGCAGTACCAGAGCGGCCTGCACGATCAAGGTCGGGACTATATGGAACGACGTACCGGGATTTGTGATTTCCAGATAAACGGCCATACATGAGAAGCAGATCGGATAGAGCCATCGCGCCCAGTTCAAGCCCTTCAGCACGAACACCCCGCAGACCGATGTAATAACAGCATTACCACCAAGGATACCAAAGTGCTCGACTGCAAAAATCGTAGGGTGGCTTATCCTCGAAATGAGCCAAATAGCGTCGAGACTGCCAAGCACGCCGAGGATGCAGAGAATCGAGCCGACAAATGTGACCGAGAGAGGTCGCCTGTACATAGGGCCGTTATATCAAGTATAGTGGAGAGGTCGAATTCTATTCCGATACCATGTCCTCTTCGTCCCTATCACGCGCCACAGCCACCAAACCCGAACTCCTCGCACCGGCGGGCGATTGGGAATGCGCGCGCGCGGCGGTCGCCAACGGCGCGGACGCGGTCTACTTCGGCCTGCCTGCGTTCAATGCGCGGATGCGAGCCACCAATTTCACGGCGGAAGATTTGCCCAGGCTGATGGACTTTCTGCACGAGCACGGCGTGAAGGGTTACGTCGCGTTCAACGTCCTCATCTTCACCAACGAACTCGCCGCCGCCGAGGAGGAACTCGTCCTGCTCGAGCGCGCCGGAGTCGACGCCGCCATCGTGCAGGACCTCGGCCTGGTCAGCCTCGCGCGGGAACGCGTGCCTGACCTGCACATCCACGCCTCGACGCAAATGACGCTGACCTCGCCGGAAGGCGTCGCTTTCGCGCACCGGATTGGCATCGCGCGCGCCGTTCTGGCCCGCGAACTTTCCCTGCGCGAGCTGGCGAAATTCCGACAGACTTCAGAGGTAGCCGCCGCTGTCCCAGCGGCGGACCGTCGCTCGGAGAGCGACGGCTACCAACTGCACTCCACTTCCATGCCTCTCGAAGTCTTCGTCCACGGCGCGCTCTGCGTGGCCTACTCAGGCCAATGTCTCACCAGCGAAGCGCTCGGCCAGCGCAGCGCCAATCGCGGCGAATGCGCGCAGGCCTGCCGCCTGCCCTACGAGATGATCGTCGACGGCGTGAAAAAGGATTTGGGCGACAAGCGTTATCTTCTCTCGCCGCAGGATTTGGCCGCCGTGGAGGAAATTCCCGAGCTGGTGCGCCTCGGCATCGTCTCGTTCAAGATCGAGGGACGCCTCAAGACGCCGGAATATGTCGCGGCAGTCACGCAGGTTTATCGGCGCGCGATTGATTCGGCGTGGGAAGGTAGCCGCCGCACGCCGGGCGGCGGTGCAGTAAAATCCGATGCTGCGCCTGATGCCGAACCGCCGCCCAGCGTGCGGCGGCTACCTGACGACCGCTATAAACTCGAAATGGCCTTCTCGCGCGGCCTCTACACCGGCTGGATGCATGGCGTCAATCACCAGAAACTGGTCCATGCCCGCTACGGCAAAAAGCGCGGCGCGTTCATCGGCGCGATCAGCTCGATCGGTCGCGGCTACATCGAAGTGAAACCGCAAGTTCCACTCAAGCCCGGCGATGGCATCGTCATCGACCGCGGCGGCGACACCGACCGCGAACAGGGCGGCAGCATTTATGAAGTTCTGCCTCTGCGCGACGGCGCGGTGCGTCTTTCCTTCGAGTACGGCAAACTCGATTTCAACGTCATCAAGCTGGGCCATCTCCTGTGGAAAACAAACGACCCGCAACTTAATCGCGAACTGCGCAAGAGCTGGTCGGGCGAATTGCCCAAGCCGAAGCGCGCCTTGGACATGATCGTGTCGGGCCGCGTGGGCGAGCCGCTCCGCATCGAAGGCCGCTGCGCTGGCATCACTGCCAGCGTCGACTCGCAGATGCCGCTTGAAATCGCGCAGAAGCGTCCCCTCACCGACGAAACTTTACGCGCGCAACTCGGTCGTCTCGGCGATACCGGCCTTGAGCTCTCCTCGCTGGACAATCGGCTTGAGGGCGAGGTCATCGTCCCCGTCAGCGAACTCAATCGCCTTCGGCGTGAGCTTGTCGAAAAGGTAGCCGTTGCACTCCGTGCGACGGAAAACCATTCCGCCGCTGGGACAGCGGCGGCTACCCCGGAAATCGCTACCTCCATCGTCCGCACACGTCTCGACGCCCTCGCGGCCCGCCGCTCCACCACGCCTCAATCCGACAAACCTCTCCTCTCTGTACTCTGCCGCACCCTCGACCAAATCACCGCCGCGCTGCGCATGGGCGTCTCCGAAATTTACGCCGACTTCGAGGACATCCGCCGTTACAAGGACGCCGTCGAAGCCGTCCGCGCCCGTGGTTATCGCGCCGATGCCGCGTCCGCGCAAATTTTCCTCGCCACGCCGCGCATTCAGAAGGCGGGCGAACAGGGATTCTTCAAGCTTATCGAAAACGCTCAGCCGGATGGCGTGCTCATCCGCAACCTCGGCGCGCTCGATTACTTCAAGACCAGTCCATTGCGCCGCGTCGGCGACTTTTCGCTCAACGTTGCGAATCCCCTTACTGCCGAACTGCTCATGGCGGAGGGACTCGAACGGCTCACCGTTTCCTACGACCTCAACGCCGGCCAGGTGCTCGATCTGCTCCGCTCCGCGCCGCCCGCGTGGTTCGAGATCACGCTGCATCAGCACATCCCGATGTTCCATATGGAGCACTGCGTCTTCGCCGCGTTCCTCTCCGACGGCACCGACTACACCAATTGCGGCCGGCCCTGCGACACGCATAAGGTCGAGCTGCGCGACCGCGTCGGGCTCAATCATCCGCTCAAGGCCGACGTCGGCTGCCGCAACACGCTTTTCCATGCGCAGGCGCAATCGGGCGCGGCCTACTTTGACTCGTTCCGCAAACTGAATCCCGCCGCGTTCCGGATCGAGCTACTCCTCGAAGATGGCGCGGAAACCGAGCGCATTTTGCGCGGGTATCAACGCCTGCTCGCGGGCACCAGCTCTGGCCCGATGATCATCCGCGAACTGAATCTCCGCAGCCAGCTCGGCGTGACGACGGGGACGTTGGCAACGCAATTGTGAATGCTTCAATTCTTGCTAACCTTGCACACGTCATTGGCGCGATGCTTTTTGGATTTGCAGCGCTAATTGCTGTCACGAACTTCCATCTTTCATTCGTTCGTCCTCTCTATTTCCGCTGGAAGAAAAAGGAATATAAATTCATTTCTGGGTTGCCCGCAATTGGAACGATTGCCTTGATTTTCAGCGGCTTCCTGTTACCGCCGAATCTCTATCTGGCTTGTTCTGCACTCTTGCTTGTGGTGCTCGACACAGGCGGCTTGCCATGGTTCGCCGTCATAATGCTGGTCGAATGGCTTCGCGGACGTGCTTAAGCGAATCAGGGTTGGGACGGAGTCCGACCCTCCAGAATTAGGAACGCGGGGAAGTGCAACTTAGGAACGAGGAATCCTAAAACTACCCCCGCGGATCGAATTTCGATTTCGCGGCCAGTTGCTCCCACAGCTTCCTTTCGTCGTCGGTGAGGGAGGGCGGAACCTCGATGGAGACCTTCGCGTAGAGATCGCCGCGCTTGGCGTCGTCCTTGGGCAGGCCAAGTCCGCGCAGACGCAGCACGGCACCGGCTTGCGTGCAAGGTTTGATATTCAAGTTTGCGGAGCCATCGAGCGTGGGAATGCGCACCTGCTTGCCCAGCACCGCTTCCCATGGCGCGAGCACCACGTCGTAATGCAAATCGGCCCCTTCCACGCTGAAATCGGGATGCTTGGCGAGAACCACGCGCAGGAAAAGATCGCCCGCCGGGCCGCCCGCGCGCCCCGGGCCGCCCTGACCGCTTAGCCGAATCTTTTTGCCCTCGCGCACGCCCGCCGGAATCTTCACCTGGTACGTATCGGTGCGCTCGTTCTCACCATAAGCATCCTGACGCCGGACTGAAATCTGCCGCGTCACTCCGCGCAGCGCCTCTTCCAGCGTCACCATGATGTCGGCCTCCGCGTCGTGACCGCGCACGGCCATTGTCGCCTCGTCCGCATGCGGCGACGTGCGCCGGAACGAACCGGCGTGGTCCCGGGTGCCGGCAAAGAACTGCTCGAAGAAATCGCTGAAGCCCGTGCCGGAAAACTCGAACGGCGATTCGCCCTCCTGGAAATTTCCGCGGCGCTGAAATCCACCATGCTCCGGCGGGGGCGTGAAATCGCCGCCATGTTCCCAGTTCGCGCCGAGCTGATCGTACTTCCGCCGCTTCTCCGCGTCGCTGAGCACCTCGTAGGCCTCGTTGATCTCCTTGAACTTGATTTCGCCCGCCTTCTTGTCCTTGGCGACATCGGGGTGATGCACCCGCGCGAGCTTGCGAAACGCCTTCTTGATCCCATCCGCTGTCGCTGTGCGCGGTACTCCCAAAATCTCGTAATAATCTTTGAACTGAACGGCCATAAGTCTCGCGCCAAAAGAATGGCGTCCCTGACTTCAGGTTAGCTCTATCTTCGCCACGCCAAAGGACTATTTTTGTGTCGCGGTGAGGTCACTTCCCCCGATGCGAATGATTCGGCGAAGCGCGCACATAACCATGCAAACCTTCCTCGATCAACTTCTCTGCATTGTGCTCGTCGTCTTCTTGAATTGGTTCCACGCGATGACCCGTGCTGGTCGCCTCATCCGCGCGACCGACCACGGCGAACTGGTCCACGGCCGGATCGGGTTCGTCAGCGGGTACTTCAAGAATGGGCGCATCTTCCAGCGGCGCGATCGGTTGATGCCTGCGAATTGGCGCGGCTGCCTTTTTTGGCTTTGGCTTATGGGAGGGTTTTTTCATCGTGTCTTAAGTTAATGCCCAACATTGACGTTCGCAAATGGCTCTCTACGATGAATCGGGGCGGGCACTCAAATGAACACGCATCTTTCTTCCCGCGTTGCAGTTTGTGCCTGCGCGCTGCTTGTCTCGTTTGTTGTCCTGACACCGTCGTTCGCGGACGCGCCGTTGCGTAAAGTAACCGTCACCGGCGACGCGGTCATCAAGGTTGTGCCGGACGAAATGAACTGGGTCGTGCAGGTCAGCATCAACGATTCGACCCTGGCCAAAGCCAAGGACCGCCACGACACGTCGCTCGGCACCGCGCTCAATTATGTCAAGGGCCTGGGTGGCGCGGTCAAAGACCTGCAAACGGGCGGCATCCGCATCGATAAAAACATCTACGCGCCGGATGGCAGCCCCGCCGCAGAAAAGCCTTACTCCTGCTCGACTCAATTCACGTTTAAGCTGACCGATTTCGACAAGTACGGCCCGATCGCCGATGCGCTGGCCAAGCTCGACGGCATTCAGGTGCAGTCGGTCGATTACGCGTCCTCGAAGGAAGACGCGACGAAACGCGAGGCGCTTAAGCAGGCCTTGCTGAACGCGCACGACAAGGCGAGCGACCTCGCCGTCACCGCCGGTTGCTATATCGACAAGCCGCTGGAGATTCTCGAGGGCACGCCCGAAATTCGGCCCCAGCCGATGATGATGGCGCGCATGGCCATGCCCGGCGGTTCGGAAACTCCCGCCGCGGTCCCGGGCCAGATCGAATTCAGCGGGACGGTCACCGTGACCTACGATCTCTATTTCAAGTAGAGGGCTTCGTGTTGCCGTCCGCCACGGCTTGAGCCTTGAGACAAAGTTCCGCCGCCTTGAAGGCATGCCGCTGCGACATCGCGTTCTCCGTCCGATTGAGGCAATCCAAAATCAATTGCCCGAAGAAGGGAAAGCCGACTTTGCCGCCGAGAGAAAGTTGCTTTTCGCCCTCCCCGTTGACCAGGAAAAGCTGATCGCCGCCCGAGTCGCGCGCGACATCGATATACTTGCGCAGTTCGATATAGCCTTTCGTCCCGAGAATCACCGTGCGCCCGTCGCCCCAGGTCCGCAGGCCATCGGGCGTGAACCAATCAACCCGGAAATGATTCATTGCGCCGTGGTCGGCGACGAGGTTGGCATGACCGTAATCTTCCAGTTCGGGATAAGCCGGATTGGCGAAGTTCCCGGCTCGCGCTTCCGTCACCGTGGCATCCTGCGCGCCGGAATAGAAAAGAAATTGCTCGATCTGGTGGCTGCCGATATCGCAGAGAATTCCGCCGTACTTCGCGCGCTCGAAAAACCAGGCGGGGCGGGACGGCGCATTCAGCCGATGCGGCCCAAGGCCGACCACCTGAACCACGCGTCCGATCGCGCCACCGGCGATCAGTTCCCCGGCAAAGACCGCGCATTCGACGTGCAACCGCTCGCTGAAGTAGACCATGTATTTGCGGCCCGTTCGGGCGGCGGTTTCCCGCGCTGTCTCCAACTGATCGAGCGAGGTGAAGGGAGTCTTGTCGGTGAAATAATCCTTGCCCGCCTCCATCACGCGAACGCCCAGCGGACCACGATCACAGGGAACCGCCGCCGCCGCGACCAGACGAATTTCGGGATCGTCCAGGATCGTCTCCAGCGAATCAACCGGCTTGGCTTGCGGATATTTTTCCAGAAACGAAGCGACCTTTTTCGGATCGGGATCGTAGACATAGCGCAGCGTGCCACCTGCCTCGATCAGCCCATTGCATTGGCCGTAAATATGGCCGTGATCGAGCCCCGCCGCCGCGAAGAGAAAATCTCCCGGCCCGCAGACTGGAGCGGGTTTTCCCGCCGGCGCATAATTCATTCCGTCTGCTTTTGACATGGCGTTTAAATGTTGAAGGATTTGGAGAGATCGGCCGGCGCCGTCGTCACGATCCCGGCCGGTTTGGCCTTGGATTGCACTATCTTCTGCTGAAGAAAAGATTCGTAACGAGCGCTGTCGAGCGGCAGCGAAATGGTTTCATTCTCGAAGGAGGAAAGCAACATCGCATTGGCCAGTTCGACCGAGTATATGCCCTCTGTTGCCGGCGCCAGCAGCGGAGCGCCATCGAGAATCGCATCCACAAAATTGCTCATGATGCCGTTGTGCTGAGCGCCCCGTTCCTTGAACGGCAGCGAAATCTCCGTCGTCTTGGGCCGATCGAATCCGCCCGCTGCGGTGTTCGAAAATTTTGTCATCGGCACCTCGTTGCGCGAGTAGGAAAGCACATCGTTTTCCATCACCACGCGTCCGTTTTCAGCGGCCACTTCCAACCGGTTCGTACCCGGCGCTTCGCCGGTTGAGGTGATGAAAACGCCGTGCGCACCGTCGCGATATTCAAAATAGGCGGTCACATCGTCTTCCACCTCGATGTCATGATAGCGGCCCGTCCGGGCAAACGCACGGACCTTGTCAGGCATGCCGAAAATCCATTGCCACAGATCGAGGTTATGCGGGCACTGGTTGAGCAGCACGCCGCCGCCCTCTCCGGCCCACGTGGCGCGCCAGCCGCCGGAATTATAGTAGGCCTGCGTGCGAAACCAGTTCGTCACCGTCCACTGGATTCGCCGCACCGGCCCCAGCTCGCCGCCGTGGATCATCGCGCGAAGCCGGGCATAAAGCGGATCGGTGCGCTGATTAAACATCGCGGCAAAAATCTGGCGCTCCGGGCGATAAGCCGCGATCAAGCTCTCGCAGTCGGCTTTGTGAACCGAAATCGGCTTCTCGACCAGGACGTGAAGTCCAGCTTCCAGCGCCGCGATCCCGATCGACGTGTGGGAAAAATGAGGAGTCGTAATCAGGATCGCATCGATCAGCCCCGAGCGAATCATCGCTTCGCTATCGGCAAAAGCCTGGACCGGAAACCGTGCCGCGGATTGCGGATTAAAATCGGTGACTGCGCAAAGAGCTGCGCGCGGGACTTTGCCTTCCAAAATGCTGCGGGCATGGACCGAACCCATGTTACCCAAGCCAGCAATGCCAAATCGGACGTCTTTCGTATTCACAAGTGCGTTTCCCGTTGTAACGCCTGGGTTCAGGATTGCGATTGTTATTTCCGCCGCTCACAACTCGCAGTGGCGGGGCGCGCGCGACTCTGCTAGATTAAATCCTTATGCCAACAGTCATCTCCGGCCCAGCTTACGTGGTGCAGAACAACATCGACACCGACCAGATCATCCCCGCGCAATATCTCACGCTCGTGCCCACCATTCCCGAGGAGTACGAGAAGCTGGGCAGCTACGCCCTCATCGGCCTGCCCGATTCGCTCTACCCCGTCCGCTACGTCGAGGAAGGCACGACCAAAAGCAAATACCCGATCGTCATCGGCGGACGCAATTTCGGCTGTGGTTCCTCGCGTGAACACGCCCCCATCGCCCTGGGCGCCGCCGGATGCGAAGTCGTGGTGGCGGAAAGCTTTGCCCGCATTTTCTTCCGCAATTCGATCGCGACGGGCGAGCTTTATCCCTACGAAAGCGCCGTGCCCTTGAGCCAGGAAATCAAAACCGGCGATCACGTCGAAGTCGATTTCGACAAGGACGAGATCCGCGCCAACGGCAAGACCTACCCGCTCAAGCCGCTCGGCGAAGTGAAGCCGGTCGTCGACGCCGGGGGCATCTTCAATTTCGCCCGCCAGAGCGGACTTATCCCCGCCCGCGAAGAGAATTAGAATTCGACCGAGGTGGCCATGCAACAGGATTCTACCTTGTCGAGGATCGAGGTTAAGGCGACCCATTCGCCTCTTGCTTTCATCTACACCTTTTTCACCCCAACGATTGTAATTAATGGCAATGCCCACAAACGACCTTGGGGGACATCCTCATTCGATCTCTTGCCTGGTAACTACGAGGTTTCGGTTTCATACCCATGGCTGTTCGCGTCGGAATGTGGGAAAAATACTGTTAATTTTACCTTGCAAGAAGGTGAGACTAAAAGGGTATCGTATCGCGCCGGTTTGATCCGGTATCTGCCGGGACGTATCAGCGTGAGTTAAAAATTACCAACGAATCATCGAAACCATTTTATGAAAACAGCCGTTGTTACCGGAGGGGCAGGATTTCTTGGCAGCCACTTGACCGACCGTCTGCTCGCGGAAGGCTATCGGGTTGTCGGCGTCGATAATTTCGTCACGGGCAATCCCGCCAATCTCGACCATCTCAAAAATAATCCGAATTACAGCTTTCAAGAGAACGACGTCAGCAATCACTTCGAAGTACCCGGCGACGTCCACTTCATCTTCCACTTCGCCTCACCCGCCAGCCCGATCGATTACCTTGAGCTGCCGATCCAGACGCTCAAGGTCGGCTCGCTCGGCACGCACAATGCGCTCGGTCTCGCCAAGGCCAAGGGCGCCTGCCTCCTTCTCGCCTCAACCTCGGAATGCTATGGCGACCCGCTCGTCCATCCGCAGACGGAAGAGTACTGGGGCAACGTCAATCCCATCGGGCCGCGCGGCGTCTACGACGAAGCCAAGCGCTTCGCCGAAGCGATGACCATGGCCTATCATCGCTACCACAAGATCGACACGAAGATCGTCCGCATCTTCAACACCTACGGCCCCCGCATGCGGCTCAAGGATGGCCGCGTTGTTCCCGCCTTCATCGGCGAGGCGCTCAAGGGCGAACCGATCACCATCTTCGGCAACGGCAGCCAGACCCGCAGCTTCTGTTTCGTCTCCGACCTCATCGACGGCATCTACAAGCTTTCCCAGGGCGATTTCCACGAGCCGGTCAACATTGGCAACCCTCTCGAATTAACGATCAAGGAATTCGCCGAGCGGATCATCCGCCTGACGGGCTCGAAAAGCACGCTCTCCTACCTGCCCCTGCCCGTCGACGATCCCAAGCAGCGCCGCCCCGACATCACCCGCGCCTGGCAGCGCCTCGGCTGGAAGCCGGTTGTCGAGCTCGAAGATGGCCTGAAGCAGACCATCGAGTATTTCAAGAGCCGGGTTTAAATCAATCCGTCATCCTGAGCTTGCCGAAGGATCTCTCTATTTTGCTCTGAGGATTTGTAACTTGGAATAGTAAGAGATCCTTCGACAAGCTCAGGATGACATAAATAAATATGCCCCGCCGCATCGTCATCGGAGTCGGCATCGCCTCCTATCCCCTCCACTCGGCGGGTAATACCTGGGCCTTCCTACAGTGGGTGCTGGGCTTTCGCCAGGCGGGTTGGGATGTCTGGATGGTCGAGGACGTCCCCGCCGCCAAATGCATCGACGCCAACGGCCAAAAGTGCGAGCCCGCGCAAAGCGCCAACCTCGCCCACTGGAACGCCACCGTCGCGGAGTTCGGCCTGCGCGACCGCGCCACGCTCTTCTTCAACAGCGAAACGTCCGAGCTGCCCTCCCTCCTCCGCTTCGCGCGCGATGCCGAGCTTTTCTTCAACATCTCCGGCCATTTCAAGCAGCGCGACGTCTTCTCCGCCCCGCGCGAGCGCATCTACGTCGACCTCGATCCCGCCTTCACCCAAATCTGGGCCGAGGTTTATAAGTCCGACATGCATTTCGAAGGCCACGACAAATTCCTCACCATCGGACGTCACATCGGCAAAAAGGAATGCCTCTCTCCTGTCGCCGGACGCCACTGGCTGCCCATCGGCGTGCCCGTCATGCTCGACCATTTCACCAACCCGAACCCCGACCAACCGGGCCAAACCTGGACCACGTTCACTCACTGGTACGGCTATCCGCAGGTCGTCTATAATGAGAAGTGGTATGGCAACAAATCGGAGGAGTTCGCGAAGCTGGTCGACCTCCCGCGCAAGACCAGCGAGAAACTCGAAATCGCGACTGATCTCCATCCCGAGGATGAAACCACGGGCAAATTCCTCGCCGGCGGATGGAGCCTCATCGACGCGCGCCCCTTGAACACCCCGTGGCCGCGCTACCGCGATTACGTCGCGCAAAGCCGCGGCGAATTTTGCGTCGCCAAGCAGGGCTACGTCCTTTCCCGTTGCGGCTGGTTCAGCGATCGCAGCGTGACGTATCTCGCGCTTGCGCGCCCCGTGATTTTGCAGGACACCGGCTGGACCGATTTCTATCCGAGCGGCGAGGGGCTGCTCGCTTTCACCGACGAGGAAAGCGCCCGCGTGGCCTTGGAAACCGTGGCGAAAGATCCCGCCAAGCACGCCCGCGCCGCGCGCCAGATCGCCGAAAAATATTGCTCAGCACCCATCGTCGTCAACCAGTTCCTCGAAACCATTGGCCGCGCAAAGTAGCGTCCCTTTTCATTCGCAACATCCGGCACGTCTTGGCAGGTTGAATGCACCCGGAAAAGGCGGAGCGTGATTCGCCAAGATCACCTTTCATAGTTCTTGCTACCGACCAACCTTTCGCGCAAGACCAAGGCAGTCTGGAATATCCTGAACCAGAGCGATCTCAACACCATCACGATCGGCTGGTGGCCCTCCAACCCCGCCGAGGAGCTTTCCCGGGGAATCATGGTCTCCAACGATTTCCAGAATGCGCACGGTAACGACCCGGAGAAATGGCCGCTCAAGCCCGGCACCATCCATCCCGCGCGCCTGGAAAAAATCCTCGCACAACTCCGCTTCCATCCTGCCGAACTTACGGAGAAAGACTTCCGTCCCTTCGTTCCCGGCCTCGACGGCATGAGCCGGGATGACCTCGACAAGGCGGAAAAGGACCCGCGCATGCAATCGCTGATAAAAACCATCGCCGACTGCACGTCCATCCACTCCGCCGTCACCGCACTCATCCAGAACGAACCATGGGACTTCATGGCCGTTTACTACGACGCGATCGATCACTTCGGCCACGCTTTCATGCGGTACCACCCTTCGAAACGTGATCACATCGACGAATGGGATTTTCGTGTTTTCAATTACTGCCTGGAAGCCGGCTACCGCTACCACGACATGATGCTTCGCCAGAAGAACGCGTAATCATTTCCCCGTTCGGCCAGTTTCATCAACGAACCTTATCGGATTTCCTTGCCCCCCGATTTGATTCGGGCATAATAATTCTCCCTCGCTAAATTCTGCGGCCTACTCTCGTACGCTGACCTGATTTAGCAGTATTTTAGAATCGGAAGGGGTCTTAGCTCAGTTGGTAGAGCGCCTCAATGGCATTGAGGAGGTCAGGGGTTCGAATCCCCTAGGCTCCACGCCTATTTTCCGGAGAACCTCTACTCTTCGTCAACGATCTTGACCAGGCCGCTTTTGGCGCCGGCTTGGAAGCGAGCCACCGGCTCTTTCGCCTCGCCGTAGAAGGAGAGAGTCCAGATCGCTTCCGCGCCGCTGCGGGCCTGGCTCAGGCGGTATTCCGCCGCACGAACTCCCTTGAGCTTGGAACCGGTACGGACTTGTGCGACTACCTGGTCCGAATCCACCACCCATTTGTTTTGCGTGATGACGTGATTGGAGGCCACGTTTTCCGTTTTCAGGCCGTTAAATGCGTCGACGGTATCGGGATGCTCGGACGATGTCTTGGCCGCCACCGTCACGATCCGGCAATGACCGCTTGTCGCGGGATCCAGAAAAACAAAGCGCCAAGCCTCGGGTACCAGCGAGCCGTCCGTCCGTGAACTGGAGACGCTCAGCAGCTTCGAGCGCACTTCGGGCCTTAAGCGACGCTGCGCGATCTTCAACGCGCGCAGGGCGGTGAGGGTGCTTCGGTTATTGGGCGGCGCAAAACCAAAAGCGCAACCAAGTGACAGGAGAGAACAGTGCATCATACTCATAAAATTATCCTTTGTAAGAAGCTTTCTGCCCGGCGAGCCGAACTTCTTTCTTCTACTTTAGCCAATACCATGCCCACGCTCCCCCACAGTAAACTTAGCCGCATAAACGCCCTAAATCCGAACGTCGAACTCATGAGTGTTAAGACGAAGCGCGCTGAAAAATGGCTCTTAAAAATGTGAAAAAACTTAAAAATGTTTTACGTCTTTCCAGAGCAATGAAAGCTCAATAACCTCCCAACTAATGAGTTATACATGATCCATGTCGCAATAATTTTTTAAAACAAAATCTCTTAATTCAGCGGAATTGCTCTCTGAATCTAATCTGCTAAATAGTTGGTTAAGTCCGACATTTCCCATGCAATAAAAGTAATGCAAACGAGTTAATCCAGTGGACATTCGCCGCAAATTACAAATTTTGCCGAGCATTTTGCAAGGTCTGCCGGGGTACGATAACCGACTGGGAAAAATCGTCTACCATTTGACCGGGCCGCTCCTCGTCTTGCGCTATTTCTAAGCGCCGCTTACCATCTAGAGGTTTAGTCAACAAACAAGCTCCCCATGTGGATCGTCCGCCTTGCCCTCCGCAAGCCCTACACCTTCACGGTGATGGCCATCCTGATGCTAATCATGGGTGTGCTCAGCTACCAAAGCATGCCGAAGGACATCTTCCCCAACATCGACATCCCGGTGGTCAGCGTCATCTGGGGTTATACCGGCTTGCCCCCGCAGGAAATGGAGCGCCGCTTCGTGACCATCAGCGAGCGGGCGATGAACACGACTGTCAACGACATCGAGCATCAGGAATCGCAATCGTATCCCGGCATCGGAGTCATCAAGGTCTTCTTCCAGCCCAACGTCAAGATCGAGCAGGCCGTCGCGCAGGTCACCGCCATCAGCCAGACGCTGCTCAAGATCTTTCCGCCCGGCGCGACGCCGCCGCTGATCATCCAGTACAACGCCTCGTCGGTGCCGATCCTGCAACTGGCCGTCAGCAGCAAGACGCTGCCTGAGGCCGAGCTTTACGATCAAAGCCTGAACTTCATCCGGCGTCCGCTGGCGGAAGTTCGGGGCGCGGCCATCCCGCTTCCGTATGGCGGCAAGCAGCGGCTGGTCTCGGTCGACCTCGACCTCAAGAAATGCCAGTCGCTCGATGTTTCTCCCACCGAAGTCAGCGATGCCATCAATGCGCAAAACGTCATCCTGCCCTCCGGCACGGTCAAGATCGGCGACCGCGAATACAATGTCCTGCTCAACAGCAGCCCCGATCTCCTCGATCAGCTCAACAATCTGCCCATCAAACAGGCCAACGGCGCCACCATCTTCATCCGCGACGTCGCCCAGGTTCGTGACGGCTATGCCCCGCAGACCAACATCGTCAAACTCAACGGCGAGAAGGCGGCATTGCTCAGCGTCCTCAAAAACGGCGGCGCGTCCACGGTCGACGTGGTGCAGGGCGTGAAAGACAAATTACCGCTGGTCCGGTCGCAGTTGCCCGCCGCGCTCAGCGTCGAGCCGCTCTTCGACCAATCGATTTTCGTCACCGATGCGCTGCATGGCGTGCTCACGGAAGGCACCATCGCCGCCACGCTCACCGCGCTGATGATTCTCCTCTTCCTCGGCTCCTGGCGCAGCACGATCATCGTCGCCATCTCCATCCCGCTGGCCATCTGCTGTTCGCTCATTCTCCTGTCCGCGCTGGGCAGGACGATCAACATCATGACCCTCGGCGGACTCGCCCTCGCCGTCGGCATTTTGGTCGATGACGCCACCGTCACGATCGAGAACATCCATCGCCACATGAGCCTCGGCAAACGGATGGTCAAGTCGATCCTCGACGGCGCGCACCAGATCGCCATTCCGGCCTTTGTCTCCACGCTCTGTATCTGCATCGTCTTCGTGCCGGTCTTCTTCCTCAAGGGCGTCGCCTACTACCTCTTCACGCCGCTCGCTCTCGCCGTCGTCTTCGCCATGATGGCTTCCTATTTTCTTTCGCGAACCGTCGCGCCTACCATGGCCAATTTTCTCCTCGGCGCGGAAACGCATCATCCCGAGGGTTACATCGCGGAACGTCCGCACAACTTTTTCGGCCGGATTCATTGGCACTTCATCCGCGGCTTTGAGTGGACGCAGGGCCGCTACGTCAACTTCCTGGAAAAGGCCATGCGCATGCCGGCCCTTGTCGTCATCGTCGCCATTTCCTTCGTGATCCTGACTCTTGCGCTACTGGTTCCGTTCCTGGGCCGCGACTTCTTTCCCCAGGTCGATGCCGGCCAGTTTCGCCTTCACGTCCGCGCGCCCAGCGGCACCCGCATCGAGGAAACCGAGCGTGGTTTTTCCAAGGTCGAGGAAATCGTCCGCGAGATTATCCCTCCGAACGAGCTTGGCCTCGTGCTCGACAACATTGGGCTGCCCGCCGGCGGCATCAACCTGGCCTTCACCGATTCCGCGACCATCGGGCCCTTCGATGGCGAAATGCTCGTCTCGCTCCAGCCCGGTCACAAGCCGACCGCCGATTACGTGAAGACGCTCCGGCATCGGCTCAAGCAGGAGATGCCCGACTATGACTTTTTCACCCAACCCGCCGACATCGTCAGCCAGATCCTCAACTTCGGGCTTCCCTCGCCCATCGACGTGCAGGTCACCGGCCCGGCCAAAAACGACAAGGCCGATTACGAGGTCGCGCTCAAGCTCCTCAATCGCATTCGCGGCGTGCGCGGCGCCGTCGATGTCCACATCCAGCAGGTCGTGAGTTATCCCACCTTCTTCGTCGACGTCGATCGCACGCGCGCCAGCCAGCTCGGCCTCACGCAGCGCGATGTCGGCAACGACCTGCTCATCTCGCTGAGCTCCAGCAGCCAGACCGCGCCGAACTACTGGCTCAACCCGGTCAACGGCGTCAATTACGCCGTCGCCGTCCAGACGCCCCAATACAAAATCGATTCGCTCGACGCGCTGAAACAGTCCCCCATCAGCGCGGGCAAATTGGCGCAACCGCAATTGCTCGAAAATCTCGCGCCGATCTCGCGCTCGAATACTCCGGCGGTGATTTCCCATTACGCCGTCGCGCCGGTTTACGATGTCTACGTCAACGTCCAGGGCCGCGACCTCGGCGGCGTCGCCGATGACGTGCAGAATATCGTGAATCAGTTCAAGCACGTGCAGGCGCCACAGGCCGCGCCGGTTGCACCTGCGCCGGAGCCTGTCTGGTCCAAGGCGCTCTCGAACATGTTCGGTCTCGGCTACTTCTTTAAGCCAGCCGCTCCGACCGCACCCGATCCAAACAGCATCCTCCCCACCGGCTCGCAGATTCTCGTCCGCGGCCAAGTTGCGAGTATGACCTCCGCCTACGTCGGACTCGGCACGGGGATTCTCTTCGCCATCGGCCTGGTCTACTTTTTGATGGTGGTCAACTTCCAGTCGTGGCTCGATCCCTTCATCATCATCATGGCGCTACCCGGAGCCTTGGCTGGCATCGTCCTCATGCTGTTTCTCACCGACACACCGCTGAGCGTGCCCGCGCTGATGGGCGCGATCATGAGCATCGGCGTTGCCACCGCCAACAGCATTCTCGTCGTCAGCTTCGCCAACGAGCAGCGTCACGGCGGACGATCCTCCTTCGATTCCGCGCTGGCCGCCGGACGGACCCGTCTTCGCCCCGTGATCATGACCGCGCTGGCCATGATTATCGGCATGCTGCCCATGTCGCTCGGGCTTGGCGAAGGCGGCGAACAAAATGCGCCGCTCGGTCGCGCGGTCATCGGCGGCCTGCTCGTGGCCACGCTCTTCACGCTTCTCTTTGTCCCCGTGGTCTACAGTGTCCTGCGTCGAAAGGACAAGAGCACGGAGATCGATCCGCTCCTGTTCGAACCGAATGAATATGAAATCACCGATGTGGCCGACACGACCGGCCACCGCCGCGCCGACGAAACCGCAGCCACCGGAACCAATGGCCACGGTCGCACCTCAAGAGCGCCAAAATGAATAACCCATGCTGGAAAGGGCTATTAGCCTCGTTTCTCCTCCCTGGAGCAGGACAGTTTTTCCAAGGTCGCTTGAAGTTCGCTTCTTCCGCCTTTTTAGTTGCTTATGGCTCAATACCGTTGTTCCTTCTGCTTCTATCGGTGCCACTAGTACCGCCGATTCTGGTGCTTTATTTTTTACCAATCCTCTGGATGGTAAGTCTCTACCTATTTGTGGATTCCTGGAGACCCACGCCTCAGATTGGTTGGAAAAGGTGGTTGATGATAATCATCATCTCAATTGCACTCTACAACGGAGAGAAGGCTGGTTTCCTATCGGCTTGTAGAATCTATAAGATCCCGGCGAATTCCAGTTCCATGAGTCCAACAATTCAAAAAGGCGATTTAGTCTTCTGTCTTCGCGCCGCTTACTGGTTTTGCTCACCACAGCGCGGAGACATCGTTGTTTTTCCTCACCAAACTTCTTTTGGCCATAATTCTATTTTGGAGAAAAGACTTGTCGGTCTTCCTGGCGACTCTCTCAGTTTAAACAACAACGGAGCTCTATTGGTTAACGATGTTCCTTACACTTTTACGGGACAACCAATCGATTATTCTTCCGAGATGACAGCGGAGCTCAATTCATTTCCTGTAAACGTTCCGACGGGAATGATGTTTGTCCTCGGTGACAATCCCTCCCAAAGCTACGATAGTCGATATTTTGGAGCCATCCCACTTGATTCTATAATAGGCAAGATCACCGTTATTTTGTGGCCAATCAGTAGAGTGCAGCGGATCACACCAACACCAAAATGAGCTTCATGATCACATCTAGCTCGCCCTTACAGGGCTTATTATTTGCTAAAACTTTTCCTGGGGCGTTGCCCCAGGCTAAAGCTGGGTCGCCCCATTGGGGCTGCTGCACCGAGTTGCAAGATACTGGTCACCTTTACCAACCATGAGCCCCATTCCTCCCGCCCCGAGAAAGCATACCGCTCCAGCGCAGCCGGCCGGCTCGCCAGCATCCACGCCATCCGGTTCCAAGCCGGCGAAAAAGGGCGGTTCTGGTTTTCTCATTCTTGTCGTCGTTGGCCTGCTCGTTCTCGGCGCGCTTCTTTATTACTTCGGCATCGCTCCCCGCTTTATGGCAAGGGCCGATCTCGACCAAGAGCAGAAAATCAGCAACCAGCGCATCGTCATCTACGCTCAGGCTCGACTGGCCGCGCCGAAGATCGAGCTGCCGCTTCCCGGCACCGTGGAAGCTTTTCAACAGGCCTCGATCTACGCCAGGACGAACGGCTATGTGAAAAAGTGGAACGTCGATATCGGCGACCTGGTGCATGAGGGCGACCTGCTCGCCGAGATCGACACTCCCGAAGTCGACCAGGAACTGAGCCAGGCCAAGGCCACCGCCGAGCAGGCCAAGGCCGCAGTCGACATCGCCCAAATCGCGGCCGACCGCTGGGATGCGATGGTCAAGGCCCACGCTGTGGCGCAGGAGGACGCCGACGAAAAGGACGCCACTCTGAGCGAAGCCAAGGCCACGCTGGATGCCGACGAGGCCAACGTGGGACAATTAACGGCGCTGGAAAACTTCAAGCACATCGTCGCGCCTTTCACCGGCACGATCACTTACCGCAACATCGAAGTGGGCAATCTCGTGACCGCACCAACCGGCTCGAACGCAAACACCACCGGCACGACGGAACTTTACCGCATCGCGCAGACCGATCCGCTGCGCGTCTACGTCGATGTTCCGGAGGTCGACACGCGCTCGATCCAGCCCGGTGTCGAGGCCGATCTCTACGTCGCCGATTATCCCGACCGGGTCTTTCACGGCGAAGTGGCCCGGAGCGCAGGCGCGCTCGACACCACCTCCCGCACGCTGAGAACGGAAATCCGGGTGGCCAATCCGGATGGGGCTCTCCTGCCCGGCGCTTTCGCGGAAGTGCGGCTCAACCTGGTCGACGGCGCGCCTGCCGTGCTCATTCCCGCGAATACGTTGATCGTCAGCTCGTCGGGAACGCAGGTGGCGCTGATCCAGAGTATCGACGGCCAGGACGTGGTGCACTTCCTGCCGGTCAAGGTGGGGCGCGATTTCGGCACCGAAGTCGAGATTTTGCAGGACGTGAAGGAAGGCGATCGTCTTGTGACGAATCCCCCCGCCGATTTGAGCGAAGGCGCCGTGGTGATCGCGAAGCCGCTGCCGAAGCCTGCCACTCCACCTCCAGCTAATCCCACGCCGAAGCCATAAATGCATCGGCGGTCATAGACCGCCGCTACATGAAATGCTTATGGCGGGGGCGGAATCTCGTCGACGGTGAGTACCCGCCCCGCGTTGAAGTTGATCTGGATTCCGACCTTCTGTTGCGTGGACGGGTCAACGATCCACGGGCCGGAATAAGTCCAGTAATCACCCGAAGAGGAAGAAGGGCGCCCAAGTAATTTGACCAAATCATCCTGCGACATATCGCGGAGGAAATCGCGCCATTCGCTCACGCTCAAATCATGGGCCAGCGCGCGTTGGACCAATTGCGCGTGGGCCGCTTCGCGCGCCGCCTCGGCATCCTTCGCGGCCTGAATCTGGTCAGCCTGCTTTTTCTGCGCCTGCTGCAAAAACTGCTGGGCTTCACTCTCGTGCGGGCTTGCCGGGTAGGCCCAGACGTAGGCCTGGGCCATCTCGATCTGGTCGGTCAACCGGGCGTTGGGATCGCTCATCTGGCTCTGCAACGCGGCAAAATCGGTCTCATCGGGATGCTCGTATTTGGCCAGTTCCTGGCGCAAAGCGACCGTCTTGGCCAGCGCCTCTTCCGCCTGCTTTTGCAGGCCGGGCAACTCCAGCGCGAATTGTTTGTTCTCCGCGTTGGCCTTTTCCAGGGTTTCCTTGCTTTCCACGTAATCATGAATCGCCGCCTTGAACTCCGGCGTGAAATAGCCCCATTGGTCGAGATCATCCAAACGCTCGGGCGAAAGCTGGCCGCTGTCGGCGTGGACCGAAGTGGACGCCAGCCCGAGCGCAGCCAGGCTCGCGGCAAAAGCCAAAGAAGCGGCGACGTTACGCTTCACTGGGCTCCTCCTGATCCTACATTCATGTTGTAATCGACTCCTTGCACAGTGCCCTCGCTGAAATAGACCAATAGGCCGTGCCTTTCATTGGTTATCGGATTGAAAATCATTTGCTGCCGATAGCCCCACGTGTCGGAAGCGGTGTCGGTTGGCAGGCCCAGCAACTTGCTGACCTCGGCGCGACTCTTGCCAATCAGGGCCTGCCGCATTTCGGAAAGGGTCGCCTCGCCTTTTGCCGCCCGCGCCAGGAGATCGGCTTGCGCCTGGGCGGCCGCGCGGGCTGCATCATCCGCCTCCTTTTTCTTTTCAGCGTCCGCGGCGGCCAGTTGATCGTTGACCTGGGCAAGTTGCGACTGGGCCAGGTTGACCAGGGAACTCGAAGGAAACTTGGAGGCAAAAGCGCCGAGCTGGTCGCGAGCGGCCTCGAGATCGCCGCGCGCGCGTATTTGAACGATTTGGCTGAAAGCGTAGATGTCAGAATTTTTCTTTGCCTCGATCTCTTTGCCCAGCTCATCCGCGTCGGCCTGGGCCTGGGCGATCTGGTCGTTAAGCTGGGCCGCCTGGACTTTGCTGGAAGTTCGCCCCGAATTGGCGTCGGCAAGCTGCTGCTTCATGGCATTCGCCTCAGCCTGCAATCTCGGAGTAATCGCCTGGTCGACAAAATCGGTCGCGACGCTGGTGGCCCGCAACCCGATGACGGGCTTGGCCACCAAAAGGAAGACGATGGAATGAACGATAATGACCCCCAGATAGAAGATGGCCGCGACGGGAAAGTTCGTCCGGTAAAGATAGAGTATCCACACGAGTTGGGCGCCCAACCCGACGACCAACAAGATGACAACCGCAATCGGCACGGCGACGGCGGCGAAGGTGAACTTCAAGCCGAAGATTATGGCCAGCCATAGCAGGCACGTATAAATAAAGTTCAAAACCAACTGCCCCGTGGCATAGATGGCGGAGCGCTTCCATTCCGCAAAAGCCGGCGCGAAGAAATAGGCGAAGCCCCGGCTCAAGGGAACGTCGATGACCCAACCCACCAGCATGGTGATGATAACGACCCAAGCCACCATTCCCATGACGACAGGTACGGCCTGCCTGACAATGTCCTCACCATTTGCCTCAAAGAATGGTTCGAGGTCCGACTGGTGATCGGCAATGTATTGGCCGATGTCATCCTTGCTGGAAGCGGGAGTGGTTGCGTCGGCCGGCAGCGGCAGACTCATCGCCGCGAAAAGAAAAGTCAAAATGACCGCGCCGAGCGCGGGAGCAGGGCACAAAAACTGTCCTCTCATCATAGGTTCAATTAGTCACGAAGAATTTTCCATCGCGTTTCCGCACGGATGTTGGATTCTACTACTTGCCGACACAGGTGTAACCAAGTATTTTGCAATAGTGAAGAATCGCTTTCTGCTCATCAAATGCATTACCATGGGGGCTCTCAGCTTCCCGACGCCGTTTTTCATCTTTTTTTTTATCACCAATGTCGACCCTAGCGAGATCAGTTACCGGGACCGGTTTTTGCTCATCTCGGTTCTGCTTCTCGGCGGCGCGATGGTCGGCGTCGCGTCTTACTACAAGGATTCCGCCATCACGGCGCTGAAGGATTGGTATCCCTCGGACAAGCCCTGAAGCGGCACCCTGCCGCGCCCAGCGCCGGCGCCAAGTCCAGCCTCTAATGGCTGCCGGTAAAGTTCGTCATGAAGTTTTGCCAGGTTTGGTCACGCCGGGCTTGCTGCGCCTGTTCGCTCAAAGTCGATTCGGGCATAAGGGGCTCGCCGTCGGCATCGCACAGTTGTGCCATGAGGAATTCTTTGCGCTGGTCCTCGCCCTGGTTAGTCATATCTCCGAGCTCCTTCCAGCTATAGCCGGAAAAGCTATACTGACCGGTCCAGCCGGAGGTCAGCGCAACCCGCGCATATAAATCGTTGGTGAGCGGATCTTGCGGCGTGTTGCGGGCCAGCGTCACGAGGAAATCCACCAGGTTATCCGGGGTGATGGCCGAGGAGCGCGGAAGGTGGATCACGATGACGTTGGGCTGGATATAGGCGCCGAGATGCGCGTAGACTGTCACGTTGGAGTAGGGTGTCTGGCCCATGCTTGATACCAAAGGCCGATCCACCAGAAAATAATTTCCGCCGACGACAAGCAGGATGACGACGCCCAGCACGATACAGACCCATTTAAGCGGATGCGCGTGATCCTCTTCCTGGACTTTCAGGTGCTCAGTTGAGTGAACTTGGACCGGAACCACGGCGCGAACGGCAGGCGCTGCCGCCGCGACTCGTCTTTGCGGTTTGACCGCTGCCGGAGCACGCACCAGCGGCACGCTTGCAGGTTGAGTCGAGCCATGTCCTTGCGGTGAGATCGCCTCCGGAGCGCTCACACCCGGCACGCTTGCGGGTTCAGTCGCGATCTGCGGTTGCGGCGATGCCTCCGAAACAATGGCCGGACGCACGGTCGGCACATTTGCCTGCGAGGTCGCCACACGCACTCGAGGCGGCGCCTGCACCGCGATCCGTACTCTCGGCACGCTGCCCGCCGCGGATGCCACCCGCACTTTCGGCGGCGCGCCGGAAGCTACCGCC